>Ga0100402_1002109_pt1 | contig 22581 bp, 18 predicted proteins | sample CryGeyme20150102_FD_80419 | JGI IMG/M metagenome (GOLD analysis project Ga0100402, IMG submission 80419) | Groundwater microbial communities from Crystal Geyser aquifers in Utah, USA - Crystal Geyser metaG 2015-0102 | ecosystem: Environmental > Aquatic > Deep subsurface > Groundwater | place...
GCTAAAAGATACAGTAAAGATGGCAATGCCTGTAGGGTATGCAGGTGCGTTGACGGCAAGTGTTGTATTAGGCGCAGCGCTTGCTGTACCGACTTTTGGCTTGTCGCTTTTAATACCCTTGGTTGCTGGCACAGGTGCTGCTTGTTTACTTATTGGTTCAATTATCGATGGTGGTGAGATAGCTTGGCCTTACTTAAAAGATATGGCCTGGCACTGTAAAAAAATAAAAAATGGCAAAGCATCTCCAGTACTTCAGAATGAAACTGAGCAAGTGCTGCAAAGCTTAGATGCTCGTTTGGAAGAAATCTCGAAGTTTAAAACGTATTCACCTGAAAAAATGTTTCAGTGGGTTTTATGTGTCGCCGAAATTTTCAAAGCAGTTGATTATTCATCTGAGTGTTCTAAAATCGGAATGTTAATTGACGCGATAATATTACCGTTGAGCAAAGAAACTAAAAATGAATTGAAACTGCCACTTCAGACTGCATTAATTTATCATTTGGGTCAAATCTATTTTAGAAATGATGAATCACTTATCAAAATAATCGAAATAAAGCTTAATGCACAGACCATCAAAAACGAGCGTTGCAAAAAAGCTATCGAAGATTATCACAAGGCTATCGAAAACAATAATAAACAATTAAAAAAAGACAGCACTTTGAGTTTAGAGTCGAGTTGGACGGCAGTATTTGAGTATGATAAGCAAATTTATAGATACTATAAAGAAACTCAGGTTAAAAGTCACGACGAAAGCCAAGGGATTATTATAAAAACCAGGGTTAAATCTATATTAAAAATAGAGAATCTGAAAACATCTATCTGGTGTAATGCTACGTTGGCCGCAATACGTGAATATTTAAAAAGTGATGCGCCTTTATTACTTCAGTATGCTCTAAAAGAGCACTATCGCAGACAAGACTTTATTCGTCATATTGACCCAAGTTTTTGCAGTATAAAACGAAAAGATGCTAGAATTGATCTGATTGAAGATTTCTTTGAGCTGATATTAGAGAAAGAAAAGCCTAACAAATCAATTGGTGACCAACCTAGTCTTCCTATTAAATGGAATACTGGTTTATTTAATCACAAAGGTGTAAGCCAGTATATACTTGTTGCACCCTCTGGTGCCGGTAAGACGACGCTCATGCACCACATGTTGGTTGAAACGCTTGCAAGACAGTTTGATAACGATTCATTAATATGGAAGGTTAACCAAAAACCAGTTAAAACCATTATATTAATCCAGTGTAAAGATATCAATCGTCTGATGAAGGACGAAGCACTAGGAGGAGTAAAGAGTGAAAATCAAAAACTTGAAGCCCTCTTACATCAAAGTTTTTTTTCACCTTTACTGAGAGAGATGACTCATTCAGATGAAGCATCTTGTCTATCACAGGGTGTAGGGAAGCTCGTTCAAGAAGCGATAGAGTCTGCTGATGACGCTATTTTACTATTAGATGCGTATGATGAATTAGGTCAAGCTTTAGAAGAAAGAAATGCTATACATGCAAGAGAAATAGTTAATGCTTTACTAGATACATTTAAACATCACATTATCAGTGTTCGTCCGAGCGCATTAAAAAAATTTAAAGAGTGGAGAAAAATCGACTATTGGCACTATTCACGCATTCAGTTAATGGGCCTATCAAAAGAAAAACAAGAAACATATGTTCAAAAATATTTTGAGAGTGAACCTGAAACTGCATCAAACGTGATTAATATTTTGAATACTTTTTCAATGGATGAACGTTTTCCTTCCCATCTACCTTTATGTTTAGATGCGCTTTGTTTTGCAATGTCGCATGAAAAAGACCAAGCTTTATTTTCAAAACGGCAGGATATCAGCCTTGCGCAACTCTATATGATAGTTGTTCAAAAATTACTATATTGGAATAAGACGTGGAAATTAAGCGAGCAATCTGGTCAGCAAATATCTGATGACTCAAAGTGGCAATTTTTTCGACTGCTTGCTTATAAGAGTTTAAATAAAGAAAACTTAACGGAGGCCGTTTGTCGGCGAATAGCGAAAGAGGGTTTAGTTGAAGATAGTCTGTCTCAATTACTTTCGGCAGGACTTCTCGTAAAAAATGACAACATTTACGAATTTATACATCCTCAGTATCAAGCTTTTCTTGCAGCCTACCACTTTGCTGTAATTTTGCTGCAGGACAAAATTTCTGGCCGTCTAAAATCGTTTGAAAAGCTTATTACAAAATATAATGATTTTTTCTACCGACCCATTTGGGAAATGGCATTAGATTTATTAACAAATCCAGAGGCTGAAAATATTCTAGGTGAACTTAATGTTTCGCAATCTAAAAAAAACCAAGCGTTGACTAATTTTTTAGAAAGCATCAAGCGTTTGATAACGGAAAACGATGCTTCACAGCTCAAAGAGGAGTTTCAGGAATACTATTTATTTGATTTTTACATGGATTTATTGAATGCAGCCCTTTTAGTGATTCAACGAAACAATATCACATCTCAGCAAGAATTAATTGAAGATTTAACACAAATTTTAGTCAATCGACAACAAAACGATAAGGTTATTCTTTTGCGAATGATCAAACGGCACCAATCAGAGATTGTACTAAGATTAATAAAAGCAAAAAATATAGATTTAAGTGTTCAAGGTATATTTGGATATACAGCCCTGCATGGAGCCTTTTGGTGGGGGATGGAAAATGTTGCATTGGCACTTATTGATAGAGGTCACGATTTAAATGTTCAGGCGGAAGACGGGGATACACCATTGCATATGGCTATTGTACGTGGACTGGACAAAACCGCATTGGTGTTGATTGATAAAGGAGCCGACTTAAATATTCGAAATGAATTTGAGTGTACACCACTGCACCTAGCTGTTTTCTGCAACTTACCAGTTATTGTATCTAAACTGATTGATAAAGGAGTCGACTTAAACGTTCAAAATGAATTGGAGGAAACACCCCTCCATTTTGCTATTGAGCAGGGACTAAAAAATATTGCGTTAATGCTAATTGACAAAGGGGTTAATTTGGCTGTTCAAAATAAGGAGGGATGTACACCTCTGCATTATGCTATTGATTTTAGGCTGAAAGACGTTGCTTCGATACTGATCGATAAAGTTATTGATTTAAATGTTAAAAATAATCAAGGATGTACACCTCTGCATCTGGCGATAGACCATCAATGTATTAACGTTGTGTTTAAATTAATTGTGAAAGGGGCTCAACTCGATGAGAAAAACAAGGAATGGCTTGCTTATTATTTAACTCAACTAAAAAAATCTACATCTATTCACCTGCCAGAGAATCTTCGCACACTTCAAATAAACAAAAATATGAGTGACAAAGATGCCGTAGAGTTTGCTCGATACATATTAGACAATCAATTATTTGATTTAGATATATGCGAAATAGATACTGCGCCTGGTAGTTTGCCAAGCTTAGACTCTAAGCTCACCATTTGGCAAAAAAAATCGCAAGAGAATCAGAAAGACGCAAAATTCATGATCCCGTTACCACTACCAAAAATCTAGGTTAAGATGATTTGCAATTAATCTATGAAAATAATCTTAAAAATCAAAAAATTGGTGCCCGTGCGAATTCTTGCGCTAATCGTAACCCATAAGCTGTGTAACTAGTCATTAGTAGTGATAATCTGTCCTAATGTTACTAATAATGGATAGGATGGCAGAAATATGAACTGGTCAGAAGCCTCCTTCAATAATAATTTTAATGCCAATGAGCTTATTTATGAAAAAATTTGAGATTTTACTTATGTCGTCATGTCAAAGCTTGAGAAAGATGAAAATTATTTAAAAAATAAATCTCCATCAACATAGTAATTGAACACATTAGGGGTATTTGACTCCCTTTATCATGCAATATATATCAAATGAGATTGCAATATAGAGTTTGAATTAATTATAGCGCCGGCTGCAGTAAGAGGGAATTATAAAATTTACTGCGGTTCAGCGCAATCATTTTTAATCACATTTCTTTGAGGAAATTTCCGGCCGACTCGATGAATTGTTAATTCAATCACTGTTCTATCTCTTAATCCTATTGGCGCATCTGGATATCGAGATCCTATATCATTGAGGGCAGTGACGTGTTTTCCTGGGTATATATCAATTTCATAACCTCTATTGATTAAACAATCAAATAACATACTCTCTTCTAATAAGAAATTTATTGAGCACTGTATAGCATCAGTTTTGGATATACGGAAGTTATCTGCTTGGCTGTACTGTTTTTCAATAAAGTTTTTCGCCATTGTTTGGATCTCTAACTTAAAGGATGAGTTATGCTCATAGAAATGCTGTAAAGTATCTCTAGATTGTTTAAATTCATTTAAATCTAGTTGGCTTTGCCAGTCTGATAATTTAATAGTGCTTTCGAGTGAAGTGGCTTTGAGTGCAGGATATAATTGTGTTTCAATATATTTTTTTTCTGCTGCCAAAGCAAGTTCAATAGCTTCTTGCTTGCATCCAGTATACATCTCATAGTGATATCGATATAAATAGCCCGCAGTGATCATCAAGGGGTCTTTAAAATGAGTTGCTAAATAGTTTAGAATCGCTAATAGTCGCTTACCAGAATAATTTGGGTTTAATAAGCTAATATATGCTGTTTTGTTATATAGCTCTATCTCATTTAAGTATTTTGGGTAAATAGCGTTAGCTTTAGCAAAATGTTTGCGCAAATCTGTATCCTTAATTTACAACTCACTGTATGTTACATTAAGATCTGCTATTATCATGCAATTTTAATGTCGAGTCTATTTTTTTCAGAATGAAAATCTATTTTGGATAAAAAAATAACTAAATTTTAAGTTTATGTTAATACGCAAAGCTTAAAGTTGTCAATTTAATAAAATAAGCCAAGCTGTATTTTATAACAGCCTGCAATAATCAAAAAAATTATTTTTTACGTCTCTCTCAATTATTTTTTGAGTATCTGTGCTAATCAATGAATGTGCAGTCATTGTGCTCAGAAGTTCATATATATCTTCATATTTCAATAAAACTTTGCCTTCTTCTCGAACCGGGGTTAACTCAACAGGCTTTTCGCCTTCTAAGGCATAATTTCTCAAGATAAACTCAAGAGAACCAACTTCTGAGGTGTAATCGGCATCTTTTCTAAGAAGCAATTCCATGGTTTTTTCTTCATGGTCTATTTTGACTTCAGTGATAGGATAATCGTATATTTTACCATCTGCCGCACATTTTTTTGTTTCTCTGTAAACCTTATTCATTATCGACTCTCTCCGTTTATTAGTTTACATGAATATTAAATTAAATGACATTAATTTGCAACAACGAGAGTGTAAGGCTGGCTGTTCTCTATCAGGAATGATTGGATGGTCGACAGTATTCACGAAAATATTTTCTAAACGGCACTCGCCAAAGTCTTTCTCACAGTCAGTCCTAGGTGAGTCTCTCGAAAGTGGTCAGTCAGTACCCTTCCAGCGGTATGTGATCTCATTGCCTCATTTTTTTTAAGATATCAGAGCAGAGCTTTTGAATAAAATCAGCCAAGCTAGTTTTATAACTGATTGAACTCATCATAAAAATTAATTTGAAATTCTTTTTCAATTGTTTTTTGGGTATGCGCGCTAATAAATGAGTGCTCAGTCATAGTGCTTAAAAGTTCAAGTATATTTTCATATTTCAATAAAACTTTGCCTTCTTTGGGTATGGTGGTTAACTCGACAGATTTATCTCCTTCTAGCGCATTATTCCTTAAACAAAACTCAAGAAAACCAACTTTTGAAATATAATTCGCATCTTTTCTAAGAAGTAATTCTATGGTTTTTTCTTCATGGGTCACTTTAACTTCAATGATGGGGTAGTCTTGTATTTTATTATCTACTGCGTGTTTTTTGATTTCTCTGTAAATCTTATTCATTACCAATTCTCCCTATTTGTTCACTTGTATACATTAAATTTAATTACATTACTTTACAACAACCATTATATAAAGTTGGTTCTTCCCAATCAGGGATGTCTGGTTGATTGTCCACATCCACGGAAATATCTTTAAAAGGGTCTTCGCCAATCTCATTTGAATAGTCAGTCCATGGGACACCCCTTGGAAAAGGGCAGTTGCCTTTTTTATCGTTGTAGATGCCATCACAGCGGTATGTGATGTAATTGCTTCCTTTTACCTCTCTGTCACCGGGCGCTCTATAGCTTGGTTCAATGTGATTGTTTGCCAATGCTTTTGTTATTTCCTGTAATATTGGCGCCCAATCTTTTTCAGGTTGATAAAAAGCATAGATAGTGATTTGCTTACCACGTTGTACCCCTATAGGTTCATCATCTATGACTTGTTCTTCCATAACTTTACCTTGCGGAACTACTTTAGAGTTATATACCCGATGCTCAATAAGTATATCTTTAACAAGGTTCCATCCTTCTTTTATGTTGTTTGGTTCTTTGTCATTGATTGAAATATGAAACTTCCAACCACATGTTCTAAGTGCATAGACCCCATCTGATTCATTTGATTTTAAATTGTTTAAACCAAACGAAATAAAAAATTTGTTTTTGCTGACCGAGCTAATAAAATCGTCTATTTCGATGTGATCTTTTCTAAATGATGGTTCCATGCTGTTGATGTGCTCATAATTGAAATCGGTGTCTTTCATGATATGCTTCCGGTTATAAAACGTCTCATTGAATGGTATTTACTTACCCTCTAAAGATATTATAGACGATCAATATGAATTGATTATTAAAAGAACGATAAAAAAAATGTGTTGTTGCAAATCTTTTCAAATTGATTATTTGAAATATATGTTTCCTTAATAATCTTTACCCTGTTGTTCCCAAAGGGTTTTGACTTTTGCCTCTGCAAGTAAAAATCGCTCATCAGTCAGGGGCTTTTTAACCACCATATCCATGCCACTGGCTAAATAGCGAGCCTTATCTTCATCAGTGATATGTGCCGTACAAGCAATGATCGGGCAGCGCGGCCGATTTAACTCAACCTCAAGGGCGCGAATTCTGCGTGTCGCTTCGATACCGTCGATTCCATCGCCGAGGCCAATATCCATAAAAATAAAATAAAAGGGATCTTTTTTGATTTTTTCCAATGCAGATTCACCAGTATGCGCATGATAGACGTCATAACCAAATTTTTTAAGTTTCAATAACATGATGCGTGCGATGATGTATACATCTTCTACGATTAATACTCGTTGCAGTTTCACAATAGACCTTCCTATCGATTATCGCGGTTAATTTAAGTTGTGATTACTATGATTATAGCCGCATTACTGAATTCTGCTATTTTGACAGGCCTCAAAATTCACTTGAAAAACTCAAATAACCTGCTAACATAAGCGGTTCCTTGCTTTTAGCATGACTAAAGGCTGTTAAACCATAGGGAGTAAAGCAAATATGCGCCATTATGAAATTGTACTAATGTTCCATCCTGATCAAAGCGAGCAGGTTCCTGCAATGCTTGAGCGTTATGAAAATATTCTTAACGATAGTCAAGGCAAAGTTCACCGTAAAGAAGACTGGGGACGTCGCCAGTTAGCTTACCAAATCAATAAAGTTCACAAGTCACACTACATTCTTCTCAATATCGAATGTGGTCAAGCTGTCTTGGATGAGCTTGTCACAGCTTTCAAATTTAATGATGCCATCATGAGAAGTTTTGTGATCAATCGTCCTGCAGCGGACACTGACCCATCTGCAATGTTATTGCAAATGCAAAAAGATGAAGCTAGAGCGGTACGTATTGCCCAGCAACAAGAAGTAAAGCATGCTAGTGCTGAAGATCAAAGCACAGAAGCTGAATCCGGAGCTGTAGAGCAATCTGAAATAACTGAAACCGAGCAATCAAACGAAATAAGTGAGGCAAAAGATGAGTGATTTTGGGCGTAAAGGTCGTAAACAGTGTCCATTTGTGGCTGCTGGAATTGATGAAATTGATTACAAAGACGTTAAACTTTTAATGAAGTATGTAACTGAAACCGGCAAAATGGTGCCCAGCAGAATTACAGGTGTTAGCGCAAAGTACCAGCGAATGTTATCTAGAGCAATCAAACGCGCTCGTTATTTAGCACTGCTGCCTTACTGTGATTCGCACCGTTAACATTTGTATTCAGTATTAATGTCTTTCGCTAAAAAACTGATCACTTATCCATGGCCAGCAGGTATGCTGGCTATGGTATTTTCATTACTCCCGCTCATGGGGTGGATCAGTTTTATTTTAATCGGCTTGATGACCTTATGTCGGGGCCCTAAAATGGGTCTATGGGTTGCAGTGTGTGCCGCACTGCCAGCTATATGGATTGGTTTTAATGATCATCCCGATGTGCTTTTGGCGAACGCAGTTGGTGGATGTTTTTACACCTGGCTAGCGGCTGTAGTGTTTTGGTATGCTAATTCTTGGACTTTAGTTCTAGAAGCAACATTAATCTTTGCCTTGCTTGGCATAGCGCTCATTCACATTTTAATTCCTCATTTGAACATTTGGTGGGTGAATAACTATCACGAATTTTTGCAAATGCTGCAAGATCAACTGGCTTCTATTAATCAGGACACCAATGATAGCGAATTTGCGTTAATGCTTAGTATGATTAATGAATCTGGATTAATTTCTAGTCTAGCGCGTATGACTACGGGTATGGTTTTTTCTATTATTTTAATTTTTAATCTTATTAACTTGTTGCTCGCAAGGTTATGGCAGATCTCTGCTTTTAATAGTAGCTGTCGCATTGGCTCTGAATTGACCAATATACGCATTGGTTACGTGGCTTTGATAGCCATGATATTAACGGTGGTGGCAATTCTGTTTAAAATAGAGATAGCATATGACTTACTGCCAATATTTTTAGCAATTTTCTTTTGCAGTGGCCTCAGTTTGTTGCACTTTTTGGCAGGAAATCTACAAAATGGCACTTTTTTACTTGTCATCTTTTACGCATTAATGATATTCTTTCCAACCTATATTATCCCACTACTGCTAGCCAGTGCGTTGATTGATACGCTAATTGATGTTCGTAAACGCACCTAAAGGAGAATGAAGAAATGCAAGTGATTTTAACTAAAACAGTTCGAAATGTCGGCAATGTAGGTGATATCGTCACTGTCAAGCCTGGATTTGGTCGAAACTACCTATTACCATTGAATATGGCTGTTCGAGCATCAAAAGCCAACCTAGTTGAATTTGAACAACGCCGAGCTGAATTTGAGAAAGCTGAAGCTGAGTTATTAAGTCAAGCTGAAGCAAGAGCTTCAAAAATGCGAGGAACAACTATTACAATTTCGGCTCAAGCGGCTGACGAAGGTAAGCTCTACGGTTCAATTAATATTCGTGAAGTGGCCGCAGCATTATCAGAAGCTGGCTTTGAAGTTGAAAAACGTGAAGTCAATTTACCTCAGGGACCTGTTCGTTATCTAGGCGAATACCCAGTAAAAGTTATTTTACACCCTGAAGTAGAAGCAGACCTAAATTTATCAGTTACTCAACAAAAGTAACACTAGATGCGAGTTCCCAAAAACGCATCTACAAATAGTGTGGAAGCGCTTAAGGTCCCGCCACATTCTATTGAAGCTGAGCAGTCTGTGATTGGTGGCTTAATGCTTGATAATCAAGCTTGGGACACAGTCATTGAAATACTGGTAGCGAATGATTTTTATCGTTACGAGCACCGAGTAATTTTCTCAGCTATGGCTCAGCTTGCTGAACAAAACCGTCCTTTTGATGTCGTCACATTGTCTGAAGCCTTAAAAGATTTAAGAGAGTTAGAGAATATTGGTGGCGAAATTTATTTATTTGAACTTTCTAATAACACCCCCTCGGTCGCAAATATCAAAGCTTATGCTGAAATTGTGCGCGAGCGGTCGGTGACCCGGCAATTGATTAAAGTGGCTCAACAAATTGCAGACTCAGGCTATCATCCTGAAGGAATGACAAGCAGCGAACTATTAGACCAAGCGGAACAAAAAGTTTTCGCTATCGCTGAGCAGAATGCTCGGTCAGGTGGCCCAATTGAAATAAAGAGCCTGTTGACTTCAACGTTAGAAAGAATCGATGAATTATTTCATGCGGATAGTCCCATTACAGGAATTCCGACTGGATTTACTGATTTAGATCACATGACCTCAGGTTTACAAAAATCTGATTTAATTATCATAGCCGGGCGACCTTCGATGGGTAAAACCGTTCTTGGCATGAATATCGCGGAAAGCGTTGCTATTGGCACTTCCAAACCGGTATTAATTTTTAGTTTAGAAATGCCCGGTAATGCTATTGCTATGCGCATGATATCTTCTTTAGGAAGGATAGAGCAGCATCATTTGCGCACTGGCCGGCTGGGCGACGATGATTGGCCTAGAATTGGTTCAGCAGTCAACATGTTAACTAAAGCTCCGATTTTTATTGATGACACAGCAGGGTTAACCCCTGGCGAGGTCCGCTCTCGGGCACGCCGGCTTGCTCGCGAGCAAGGTTCTCTGGGCTTAATTGTGATTGATTACTTACAGCTCATGCGAGTACCAGGCCTATCTGATAATCGAGTGGCCGAAATTTCCGAAATTTCACGCTCGCTCAAAGCATTGGCTAAAGAGTTAGAGGTCCCGGTCATTGCATTATCTCAGCTCAATCGTAGTCTGGAGCAGCGAGCAGATAAGCGTCCCGTGATGTCTGATTTGCGCGAGTCTGGAGCGATAGAACAAGACGCTGATGTGATAGCTTTTATTTATCGTGATGAAGTCTATAATCCAGATACTCGAGAGAAAGGCATTGCAGAGATCATCTTAGCAAAACAACGGAACGGGCCTATCGGTAAAGTCAAGATGACATTTATTGGCAAATATACACGCTTTGAAAGTTATGCCGAGATGCAGTCTGGTACATTTGGCAGTGCGTAATGAACCAGACTTGCACAGCGATTATTGATCTCAGTGCCTTAACCCATAATTTTAAAAAAGTACGCGTTTTAGCTCAACATAGTCAAATTTCAGCGATGATCAAAGGTAACGCTTATGGCCATGGGTTATTGCAAATTGCGCGTCATTTAAAGAATGCTGATGGATTTGGTTTGGCGCGTTACGCAGAAGCAATCACTTTGCGCCAGGCTGGAGTTGACCAACGATTGTTAATGCTTGAGGGGTTTACTGATTATAGTCAATTACAATTAGTCGACCGGTTACGATTAGACTTAGTTGTACATGATATCAGTCAAATTCAGCCATTATTAGACTTTCAGTGGAACGACTATATTAAAATTTGGTTGAAAATTGATACTGGGATGGGACGCTTAGGCATGCTTCCTGAGCAAGTAAGAGATGCTTGGAATCAATTATTAAGCTCTGCCAGTAAACTTAAAGTCGAAGTTTGTATGACACATTTTGCCCAAGCACATTGGGTTGATGATTCAAAAACTATTGAGCAAATAACGAACTTTAATGCACTTTGTCACTCTTGGCCGGTCGCTAAAAGTCTAGCAAATTCCGCAGGGGTTTTATATTGGCAGGCAGCCCATCAAGATTGGGTGCGGCCTGGAGTGATGCTATACGGGGTCTCACCACTGAGTGGCCCTATAGGCTCTGAGCTAGGGTTACGCCCAGTGATGCAATTGCAGACCGTTTTAATTGCTGTTCGAGCTTTTAAAAAAGGACAATTTATCGGTTACGAAAGCACCTACCAATGCCCCAATGATATGCGCGTGGGAGTGGCAGCTGTAGGGTATGCTGACGGTTACCCACGCTATATTCGAGCCGGGACCCCAGTATTAGTCAATGGGGTGTCGACCAAAATATTAGGCCAAGTTTCTATGGATATGGTAAGCATTGATATCACCAACATAGACGCTAAGGTTGGTGATATTGTTACTTTATGGGGTGGTAATGGCTTAGCCGTAGAAACGATCGCTAAATATGCCAATACAAGCCCCTATGAGCTACTCGCTGGGTTAACTCAGCGAGTCGAATATGATTTTGTACAATAACTATGATAGTTGCTGATCAAGTTGATGTAATTGTAATTTTTTAACCATCCCACTGATATAGTGTACATATGCGTTGCCACGCTCAGAATAGCGTTGTAAGCCTTTCACTAATTGCAATGACTCAGGTGCAAGGTTTTTCTGACGCTGTTGGTAGCGAATATGCCGTAATTCTTGATAAGCGTGGTGAGTATTTAAATTATTAATATAACTTTTTACTGAATCTTGTAATGAGTTAAACTTTGCTGCTTCATAGTAGATTTTTGAATGTTTAACAATCGGTTTCATCCCACAACCTTGCTTAAAGCAAGATTGACCAAAGTAGTTATTCGCAAGGCGGGCATATCTTGAGCTTCCCCATCCTGATTCTGTTGCTGCCTGGGCGATTGCTAATGAGGGAGGAATAACATCAACTTTTTGGTAAAGTTCTTCCCAAGTCGTGGGGCTGCTAAAGTCTGGTTTTAAGATTTTATATTCGATAGCTAATTGAGCAAGCCATAGTCGATCACGACTGTTGAGTTGTTTTTTTTGTTGCTTAGCTTGCAAGTTAACTAAATTTTGGCGTTTTTCACTGATTTCTTGATTAATCGCATTGATATAAGGTAATAGTTGATTAATAAATGTTTCTTTTTTATCAAACGCATAAGTATTGAGACTGAATATCATTAAAAAAAGACCAAAAAAAATCAAAATAGTTTTATTTTTTACCATTTTAAACCTATCTGAATGCTACTTTGCCTTTCAATTGAGTGCCATACTACCATAATATAGTCAAAATTACAGTGTTGTGTGAATTTAGTGCGCGAGGAATGAATTACTGTTAAAGATGAGGACGCCGCTATTGACTAAAGATAAAGTGCTAAAAATAGCCATGAACCAGGCAGTCTCAGCCTTCAAAAATTCATTGATTATCGATATAAAAGACTAGAGTTCCACTCCTGCGATTGCTATAGTGAAGATTATTTAAGAGGAATCCACCGGTGGCTAAAGCCAAAACTAAATATTGCTGTCAGCATTGCGGTGCAACTTCTCCGAAGTGGCTAGGTCAATGTTCTGACTGTGGCTCTTGGAATAGTTTTGTAGAAGAAGTATTACCTGCAGCAACCCCTCATGCACGACAAGCTGGCTTTGCAGGAAGTAATAGCGAACCTACCTTACTCAGTCAAGTCGTGGTCAGTGAGCATATTAGGCAAACGACGGGGAACGATGAGTTTGATCATACTTTAGGGGGCGGCTTAGTCCCTGGATCAGTGGTTTTGATTGGCGGTGACCCGGGCATTGGTAAATCCACACTGCTGTTGCAAACCATGGCAGCTGTTAGTTGTCGAGAACAAGCGTTATACATTACTGGTGAAGAATCGCTAGCGCAGGTAGCAATGCGTGCGAGACGCCTACATTTAGCGTTAGATCAATTGACTTTACTTGCTGAAACTAACGTGACACGCATCATTGAGGTTGCGCAACAAGTCAAACCTTTTGTGATGGTTGTCGACTCGATTCAAACGATGTTTCTAGAATCATTAACGGCAGCACCGGGCTCAGTCAGCCAGGTCCGTGAAGCCGCGGCAACGCTTGTTCAGTTCGCCAAGCAAGTGGGTGTGGCCATTTTCATCGTTGGCCATGTGACTAAAGAAGGGGCGATTGCAGGGCCTAGGGTTTTAGAACATATGGTCGATAGTGTTTTGTATTTTGAAGGACAAGCAGATAATCGCTATCGGGTGCTAAGAGCCGTTAAGAATCGCTTTGGTGCGGTGAATGAGTTAGGTGTTTTTGCAATGACTGATAAAGGATTAAAAGGTGTCAACAATCCTTCAGCGATTTTTCTTGCAAATATGCAGCGGGATGTGGCTGGGAGTGCAGTCTTAGTCACTTGGGAAGGAAGCCGGCCGTTACTTATTGAAATGCAAGCGTTGCTTGATGAAGCACATGGCGGTAACCCACGGCGTGTTTGTGTTGGAATCGATGCTAATCGTTTATCAATGTTGCTGGCGGTGCTACATCGGCATGCCGGGGTTGCAACTTATAATCAAGATGTTTTCATTAATATCGTTGGTGGGATTAAAGTAATGGAAACCGCTGCAGATTTAGTGATTTTGCTAGCCATTTACTCGAGTTTAAATAATCGAGTATTACCAGCTGACCTGGTTTGTTTTGGTGAGATAGGTTTAGGTGGTGAGATTCGTCCGGTTCAATCAGGTCAAGAGAGATTACGTGAAGCGGCTAAATTAGGATTTAAGAAAGCGATTATTCCTGCTGCAAATGCGCCTAAACAGAGATTAGGCAAGCTAGAAATTTTTGCTGTGCAAACTGTTCAAGAAGCATTGGAAATTGTAAGAAACCAATAACTTTAATTTTTTATTTACAAAGCATTTGCTTGCAAAATCTTGGGCTTAACTAAGGATATGACTGATGCCTAAAGGACAATTGATTTTTGAAATAGTTGAGGAGAATAGCGATGACAATGACCACCCTTCACACAGTTGTGGTATGCATTTGGACGTCAAGTATAAATTCGATGGTTCCAGGAGAGGATGTCGGGCATGTGTCTTTAGGGATAGGTAAAGACGAAGAAACCTATGTGAGTTTTTGGCCCACTGATGCAGGAAAAGCAACCGCATCAGGTTTATTTAACCCGATTGGATTTGAAAATAAAGTCGATTACTTAGCTGATTTATCTGCGGAGGGAAGAATGCCAGAGTTTACAATTAAGCTTTATAGTCTACATTCGGTGGCAATGGTTTTGTGTTTCAATGAAGAAATTAAAAAAACTAAAGGTTGGGCATTAATGGGAGCTAATGTACTACTTAATCGGAGTTCTGGCCATAGTTGTGCGTCAATGGCTTATACGGTATTAAAAGCGGGGGGGATTTATGAGTTAATCCCTAGTCGATATTCATCAACTGTTTCAAGCGCTCCCAGTCCTGATGCATTACTAAATGTAGTCATGCAAGCGAAGCGCACCGAGTTAGAGAAATACCCAGAAACCCAAAGTTTTAACAATGCAGGGTGTACTGCAGTGCCGGAAAGTAATTCTAAGATAGGGCTAGTATGTCGTTTGATGTAAATAATCATGTCTCGAGAGGATTTGCAACGTGATGACGACCTTTGGGAAGCGCAGAAAGGTCACAAAAGAATCGCTCCATTAAATTTGGATGCTGCTTGATCCAACGTCTCCATTGCGCGCTTTATTTTCTGTAATGTCCTTCCTATTTTGAAGAAATGGTAGGCTACAAAGTCTAATAAAAATTATCAGAAAATATCAAGCATTTGCCCTTGTTAGTTCAACAAGGGCAAATGCAAGCGTTTAAGATTTCGGAGTTGAATCTGTTTTATTTTTTTTATGACAATCACTCTTGCCGCATGATGGCCATTCTTTAAATGGGAATGGCTTGTTTTCTTCATTGAAGCATAGATATGAAATAATGTGCGTGAGATACGAGTTCATTGATTGACTGAACTTTAATAACGGTTCATTAGCTTTACCTGTCATTAAATGAAAGATAAATTGAAAGAGACCAATTAACCATATTAAAAACAGTCCGAAATAACTGACAGTAGCGAAGATAACCATAAAAATTAAACGTATCCACTTTTTGCCACTTAAACACTGTTGCTTAATATGACTTAATTCTTGTTTTTCCATCGAACGAGCCTCCTCTAAAATAAGTTGCTTAGACTTATCATAGCTTGCTAATCGCAAATCTGCAATGGTCTTTTAAACAAACTGATGAATTAACCAATGACTAGCATAAGTTATTAGTGCATATGACAAAACTGAAATTAAGTATAGGCCAACAAACCAAAACCATTTGTTGGAGCGTAGAGCGATTATTTTAAAAATGCATTTTTTCATAAAAATCCCCTGAAACTCTAAATCAAATTCTATTTGATTCAAATTTATTAGTATAGTCTATAATTAAATAGATAGACATAACCTTTAACTCTAGACGAATAGATATTGCTTTGTTTAAAAACGAGTCAGCTGATTGTTTGCTTGCGATGGACTTGATGATAGCTGGGTGATGATAAATGACAAAAAACATTTGGCGTGATATGGTATAGGTCTAGTATTAAAGTAATTTTATTGGCTAATGAATTCAGGAACTCTGCATGCACCAAACTGAACATTTACATGATTTAGACCCAGAAGAAACACAAGAATGGAAAGAAGCGATTGATTTTGTTCTAGACCAAGATGGCACTAGACGTGTTCAATTTTTGTTAGAGCAGCTGCTAACATATGCACAATCGCAAGGAGTTTCTATCGCAAATTACTTGATTAGCGCTTATTTAAATACCATACCAACAGCCATGGATTTGCCTTATCCGGGCAATGAAGCGATTGAAAACAGAATTAGTGACTATCTACGTTGGAATGCAATGGCGATGGTTGTACGTGGCGGGCAACGTGCTCCTGAACTAGGGGGGCATATTGCCAGCTATGCTTCATCTTTACACCTTTATGAAGTCGGGTTTAATCATTTCTTTCATGCACCAACAGATACTCATGGTGGAGATTTAGTTTATTTCCAAGGTCATTCATCTCCCGGAATTTACGCACGCGCGTACCTTGAGGGGCGAATTAGTGAGCAACAATTAGATCATTTCCGTGAAGAAGTCGAGGTTGACGGTTTATCATCTTATCCGCATCCTTGGCTAATGCCTGATTTTTGGCAATTTCCTACGGTATCAATGGGGCTTGGTCCCATCCAAGCGATTTATCAAGCGCGCTTCTTAAAATATTTACAAAACCGTCAACTAATGAACACCGAGGGCAGGAATGTGTTTATGTTCTGTGGGGATGGAGAAATGGATGAGCCTGAATCGCTAGGTGCGATAACTCTAGGGGCTCGTGAGAACTTAGATAATTTAACTTTTATCGTTAATTGTAACTTACAGCGTTTAGATGGGCCTGTTCGTGGTAATGGCAAAATAGTGGCTGAATTAGAAGGTATCTTTCGTGGGGCTGGCTGGAAAGTCATTAAAGTTTTGTGGGATCGTCACTGGGAAAAGCTTTTTGCAAAAGATGAGCGAGGCATATTGCCTGCATTTTTAGCTGCTAAAATTGACGGTGATTATCAAAATTTTAAAGCCAAAGATGGGGCCTATGGCCGCAAACATTTTTTCGGAACTGACCCCGAAGTGGCTCAGCTTGTTGCTGATTTAAGTGATGAAGAAATCGAAGCCTTAAACTATGGTGGTCATGATTGGCAAAAAGTATATTCAGCATTTAAGCAAGCCATCGATCACAAAGGTCAGCCTACAGTCATTTTAGCGAAAACCACCAAAGGTTTTGGTATGGGGCCTTCTGGTCAAGGGCAAAACACCACCCACAATATTAAAAAACTTGATGGTGAAGATATCAAAGCCTATCGTGATCGTTTCAATATCCCGATAAATGATTCGAATGTAGCATCAGCGCCATTTTATAAGCCAGAGGAAAGTAGTGAAGAAATTCAGTATATTCTATCTAACCGACAAAAGTTAGGTGGAGCGTTGCCGTCACGTCGCAGAAAAAGCGACACCATTAAAGCGCCTTCTTTGGATATTTTCGAGCACCAACTACAAACTACCGGTGAGCGAGAAATTTCAACCACAATGGCTTTTGTACGAGTTTTAAACACATTGATGAAAGATAAAAATATCGGTCAGCGAGTGGTTCCCATTATTCCAGATGAGTGTCGCACGTTTGGGATGGAAGGAATGTTTCGCCAATATGGTATCTATTCTCCTCACGGGCAAAATTATAAGCCTGTAGATGCTGATCAATTTATGTATTATCGAGAAGATACTAAAGGTCAAGTTCTTAACGAAGGGCTCACTGAGGCGGGCAGCTTTTGTTCTTGGCTAGCTGCTGCTACTTCATATAGCAGTAATAATTATCCGATGATTCCTTTCTTTATTTTTTATTCAATGTTTGGTTTACAACGCATTGGTGATTTGGCATGGGCTGCAGGTGATATGCGAGCACGTGGTTTTTTAGTTGGCGGAACTGCTGGGCGTACAACCCTTGCTGGAGAAGGATTACAACATCAAGATGGTCAGAGCTTAACTCAAGCGAGTCTTATTCCAAATTGTAAAGTGTATGATCCAGCATTTAGTTATGAAATTGCGGTGATTGTTCAGCATGGTTTGAAATGTATGATAGAAGAGCAACAAGACTGCTTCTATTATTTGACGGTGATGAATGAAAACTATAGTCACCCAACGATACCTGAGAGCGCTGAAGAAGGTATTATCAAAGGAATGTATTTGCTACAGAAAGCTGATACTCCAGCTGCCAATCATTTACAGCTTCTAGGTAGTGGAGCAATCTTGCGTGAAGTAATCGCTGCAGCAGAAATTCTGGCACGAGATTATAAGGTGAGCGCAGATATTTGGAGCGTAACAAGCTTTACAGAATTAGCGCGAGAAGCAGAAACAATGAATCGACATAATCGCCTTCATCCAAGTAAAAAACCAGAGCAAAGTTACGTGCAAAAATGTTTGCAAAACACAAATGGTAGTGTCATTGCTGCAACCGACTACGTGCGCACTCATGCCGAACAAATTCGTGCCTATATCGATAAGCCATATACGGTATTAGGAACCGATGGATTTGGCCGTAGTGATACTCGCAAAAAGCTACGACATTTTTTTGAAGTTGATGCAAAATTCATAGTATTAGCATGTTTAAAACAACTATGGGATGAAGGTTCTTTATCAATGACTCAGTATAAGCAAGCGCTAAAAAGCTTGGATATCGATCAAGATAAAGCAAACCCATTAGTGAGTTAGATATAGATGCCGTTAGCAACAGGAGAATAACTTTGGCAGAGCAAGAGATAAAAATACCTGATATTGGAGTAGATGGCGCAGTTGACGTTATTGAGGTAAGTGTTAAACCTGGTGATAGTATTGATGTGGACACCCCGCTGGTCACTTTGGAAAGTGAAAAGGCATCTATGGATGTACCTGCAACAGTTGCTGGTGTTGTTAAAAGTGTCGCAATAAAAACAGGTGATAAAGTATCAACGGGTGATGTCATTTTAATTTTGGAAACAGCCACTGCTGATGCAAAGGCAGATGAACCTGAGATCGAAAAGACAGTTGAACAAGAAGTTTCTAAAACGCATCTAACGCCCTCAGCACCCATTCCTAAAACGGCTGTGGAGGCACCGACACATGAAAGTGATCGTATTGGTGCTAGCCCTGTTGTTCGACGTTTAGCTCGTGAGCTAGATATCGATTTACAACAGATTACAGGGACTGGGCGTAAAGGTAGAATACAGAAGCAAGATTTGCAAGGGTATATCAAGCGGGCAATGCGGCAAAGTGGGTCATCAGGGATTGGTGCTGGTTTACCAGCAGTGCCTCAAATTGATCACGCAGCTTTTGGAGACATTGAGTTTAAACCTTTAGCTAAAATTCGCCGCTTTTCGGGGAGCAATTTGCATCGTAATTGGCTGCAAGTTCCACACATTACTCAATTTGATGAAGCAGATATTACCGAACTTGAAGCTTTTCGAAAATCTAAAAAAGTTGAATCTGAGAAGCTTGGATTTAAATTGACACCGTTAGTTTTTATCATGAAAGCTGTGGTTGCTGCTCTGCGTGAATTTCCTGAAATGAATTCGTCATTAGACTCAAGTGGTGAGCAATTAATTTTAAAAAAATATTATCATTTAGGGGTTGCAGTTGATACGCCTAATGGCTTAGTTGTTCCCGTGATTCGTGATGTTGATCAAAAGGGTATGTACCAACTTGCTGAAGAACTAGCATTGGTGAGTGAACAAGCTCGAACAAAAGGACTCATGCCCGCGCAGATGCAGGGTAGTTGTTTTACTATCTCTAGTTTAGGAGGCATCGGTGGTACCGCGTTTACACCGATTGTTAATATGCCTGATGTCGCAATATTAGGCGTTTCGCGGTCAAGTATAAAACCTATTTATCAAGCAGGAGAATTCGTTCCACGCTTGATGTTACCACTATCGCTCTCGTACGATCATCGAGTGATAGATGGAGCACAGGGCGCTCGGTTTATTACTTATTTAAGTAATATGCTAGCTGATATTAGAAATTTATTATTGTAACTTTTGGAGAGAAATGAATGGCAGACAAAAAACATGCAAAGTGTGTTGTAATTGGTAGTGGCCCTGGGGGATACACAGCAGCTTTTCGTGCGGCTGATTTGGGTTTAGAAGTAACCTTAATTGAGCGTTATTCAGAGATTGGTGGGGTTTGCCTTAATGTTGGATGTATTCCATCAAAAGCTTTGCTTCATTCTGCGAAGGTCATTGATGATTGCGCTGCTATGGCAAGCCACGGGATTACTTTTGGTGAGCCAAAAATCGATAGAGAGAAATTATTAGCTTGGAAAAATAGTGTTGTAGGACAATTAAATGGGGGTCTTAAAGCTTTAGCTAAAAAACGTAAAGTTAATATTATTCAGGGTTTAGCTAGCTTTCAATCACCTAACTCTTTAATGATTAAAACTGAACAAGACAGTCAAGAGCTAAGTTTTGATCAGTGCATCATTGCTTGTGGCTCGCGCCCGGTCAAATTACCTTTTTTACCTGAAGACCCTAGAATTATTGATTCTACGGGCGCTTTAGAACTACGTGATATTACAGGTGATATGTTAGTTATCGGTGGCGGTATAATCGGCTGTGAAATGGCTACAGTATACCGTGCATTGGGTTCTAAAATTACTATTGTCGAAATGATGGATCAACTTATGCCAGGGGCAGATAAAGATTTAGTTAAGATTTACAATAAGTTCGTAGATAAACAATATCAATCGATCCTGTTGGAAACTAAGGTAACTAAAGTTGAAGCAAAAGACGATGGGTTATGGGTGACTTTTGAAGGTAAAGATGCTCCAGATAAGCCACAGCGGTTTGATAGAATTTTAAGTTCTGTTGGCAGAGTGCCAAACTCAGGTTGGCTAGATTGTGACAAAGCTGGAATTCAGGTGAATGAGAGAGGCTTTATTCAAGTTGACAACCAGTTACGCACGAATGTTGCTAATATATTTGCGATTGGCGATGTTGTTGGTCAACCTATGTTAGCTCATAAAGCAACTCATGAGGCTAAAATTGCCGCTGAAGTTGCAGCTGGTAGTGCCCATTACTTCGAGCCTCGTTGCATCCCTTCTGTGGCATATACCGACCCAGAGGTTGCTTGGACAGGGTTAACAGAAGTTGAAGCTAAGGAACAAGGAATTGCTTACGAAACAGGCGTGTTTCCATGGGCCGCTAGTGGTCGAGCATTAGGTAATAGCCGTACTGAAGGTACGACTAAATTACTTTTTGACCCAGAAACTAATCGCATATTGGGCGGAAGTATCATCGGAGTGAATGCTGGAGAATTGATTTCAGAAATAAGTCTTGCAATAGAAATGGGCTGTGATGCAGAAGATATATCTCTAACCGTGCATCCTCATCCAACTTTATCTGAAACCGTGGCTATGGCAACTGAAATGTTTGAAGGTACTATTACTGACCTTTATGCCCCTAAAAAAAATAAAAAGAATTAATGCAGTAAGAAAAATTATCCTAGCTAGCTTTTTAAGCTAGCTAGGGTAGGTTTGAAACTCAGTTGCAAACACGCGAGTATATTAATTTTTTTTAAAAATATTTGTTATACCAAAGTCTTCCATGAAAGTTTATTTCATAGCTTGATAATTTTTAAAATGCGCAATTTATTTTATAAGCAGCGATCGTGTCCCTTTCACTAGTTGCCTTTTTTTGCATTTTGATTGGTTTTCGGCTCAAGCATATTTATTAGATAACTTGAGTGCTACAAGTGCACATAAAACCAGGGGTTTGACAGGTAAGTCATTTAATAATAACATTTTAAACATAAGTATTATAAACGGCCGTAACCTTTGGGGGAAAATAAAATGACTGACAAATATAGAGTTTCTAGCAGTTCAAAACAGCTTTAGCTGTTCAAATTCATAATTTTCATGGACAATCATCAGCTTCAAAAGAAAGAACGACGTTAAAAACAGTTATAAGCATGTCATTACTAGTGAACTACAAAGTGACATAACAGATCACTGGTTGTTGAGTCGAGAAGAAAAAGAACAAGCTAGAGAATACGAAAAAAGTCAAAGTGCTTGGGTTCCTGTGAAAAGTAGCAAAAAAAATATGATCAGTGAAGAAACGAAATACAAATTACGAGAAAAGATAAAATGCAAGGAAGAAAAATGTAAACCAACTGAATTCTTGAACAGTTAAGTAGGCTTAATATGAGATGTAAAAATCAGCATTTGATCTGACAGTTAAAGATTTATCTTACAAATTTATGTCAGATAAATCTTTATGGAAACCAACATCAAGTAACCAATGCAGATTAATTTCCATCTGCCAGTGATTTCGGGCCGCTTTTGCAAAATGTTTGGCACTGTCACTGAAGCTCAGCAAATAAAATCGATACTCGGTACTGATTTCGCCTGCAATTTCTCGTGTGCATTGTGATATGCCTAATCCTTTTAAACCAGGCCAACGTGAATTTTCTGAAAGAGTCTGTAAATAAGTTTGTGTAACAAGCGTTAGTTTAGTAATTTATTTGAAGAAATAAGAGAGGACTAGACTATGGAATTGGACGAAACTTTAGTACATGAATTGACCAAGGGGTGTAAGA
>Ga0100402_1002111_pt1 | contig 22577 bp, 15 predicted proteins | sample CryGeyme20150102_FD_80419 | JGI IMG/M metagenome (GOLD analysis project Ga0100402, IMG submission 80419) | Groundwater microbial communities from Crystal Geyser aquifers in Utah, USA - Crystal Geyser metaG 2015-0102 | ecosystem: Environmental > Aquatic > Deep subsurface > Groundwater | place...
ATGATGTCCAACAGCACCATAAATCCTGTCTTTACGAAGTGTTGTGATCCTTTCCAAATATCTCTCCTCAAAGTTGATAATATGATTTTACTCTTAAGGAAGGTCTAGGTTCTAAGTTGTATACATGCTCACCCTATAACCCATTGTCAGTTAATATAAACTCACAACAGCACATTATCTAAGTGTCTTTTCTGAACCTATAGTCCTATCAAGAGCTTACGCCTCGATGGCTATTTTTATTTTCACTTGCTTTGTTCGTTACCTATCGTAAAGGATCAAACTTCTATGAATCGACCTCGTATCATCTTCCCCCATATTTTGTATTTGATCATTTTCGATTAAATTATTTTCAAACATAACAAATTGCCGAAACAGCTGCATATTCATTGAAGTTTAATGGAGTGTCTTCCCACATTCAAGTTTCGGTCCCTTTCTGGCTGCTGAAACGGCTCTTTAATCTTAGAGTAAAGATATAGGGGCACGGTATAGGATCTATGGGACAATAAAATGTTTTCCGCATGATTTTTATATCGAAGAAAACTCAAGTATCGCCTCAAAAGAAGTACCCAGCCAATGACCATACCGGTTATGAAATATCTAGAGAGGAAGGCTAAGCAACAGTTGGGTGCTGTAACTTTTGATATATTTCGTCTTGTAGAGAGCTGATCTATGGACTTAAGGAAAGTTATCTCCCTCATAAATCTGAATCTTATATCTGAAATCATCTAGTTGGACAAAAGAGCTCCCCATGTCCAAAATATAATGAGAGGAAACAACTAGAGCATTATTATATGTGTGAACGCTGTTGAGAAGAGAAAATGCATGCTATCCAATCAACTCTCCACTATCTCTCAAAAGAATGAAAAGCTCTGAGGTTTCACAATATTTATGAAGAGCTAAGTAGATAGAACTTCCTTCAAAGCCACCTTTGACTCTCCGATCAAGAATTATCACCTTTTTATTTCTATCTAACCCCTTGACCAAGCCGAGGACTTAGGCTTATAGCCCTAATCTCGGAGTGTTGTCAATTAGTATTATCTTTAAGTTATTGTAATTTTGCTGAAAAAGCGATCTCAAAGCATAATAATAGCTTCCTGTTTTGAGGCCCTAAGCAGAAAGAAGCATTACTGCACAAATATTAGCCTCCTTCTTCTGAAGAGCCCATTTTGAGTTGTAGTAAGACTTTTATTCTGCTGCTAATTTTATTCTATCTGCTTAGACATTGGGAGGAAAGGTAGTCAGTTGAAGGAGACCCAAGGACATCAAGAATTGTCCATATGTTATTTTGCTGGAATCATAGACCACAACATCTTCAATACCAGAAAGTTTCAACTGGGCAACTTCAAAGTCACTTTTACGAAGAGACCTCTTAAAGTATACATGATGTTCATTTATCTTTTAGGCATTTATTGTTTGTTACAGTGTGATGTCTTCTAACTCAATTTCGACAAACTCTTATGAAAGAGTTTACAATACTATTGAAGGTGATGTCATCAGAGCTAGCCTATCTTGAACTGGAATTTCAGCTACTGTAGGCTGTGAAAATTATGAAGGGGGTATACTAATATTTGGTCTTTAGGTGGAAATAACTAGAGCTAGTTTGGCGAGGACGAACAGCAAAATGACAATGACAGCACATACTGCCATTACTCCGAGCATAGATCCTGACCCCCTCTAAACATTGAACTCCAGCTATTCAGTTTATTCCTCCGTTTCCTCTTCTTATTCATTAAATGATTAGAAGTTGGCATGAGACAAGTCTTCAGCCGTATGCATTGGTATAAACTATATTATTCATTAGTTATATTTAATCTGATGATCCATCATAAACAAACACATGATGAGTAATATCTATTACATTTGAACTTCATTTCCGAGAATATATTTCGAATACATCTTTCTATGAGGTCTTCTGTTAGTTAACTAAAAGCTAACTACTTATTATTTCTAAACAGATAATGGAGAACATATACAAGCACAAGGGCTTCGATTCTATTGAATAAAATAAAGGCCTCGTGAAAGTTCATAGGACTCACTCCAACAATTGCCCTGAGACAGCCATTCAGTAAACGGCCTAGCTGTGCCCTCGAACCTAAACATTAAGAACATCTTCCAAAGCAATCCCATATGGGGATAGTTCCAAAAAGAAACCGATCAGATTACCACAGATCAATAAAATACACCCTACTGCCGAGTAGGAAACCAAGGAAAATTAGCAGTAAAATTGCGAGATAAATGATTAAGAAGATAGAAAGTTAGAGAGTGGTCCTTTTGCCAAAAAGATGGAAGATAATGGTAGAAGTAAAGGAAAACTAAAAACTGAAGAGCTGGGGTTTCTTCATATTATGTCAGTTAAGCCTGCCTTTCGAAGTGCGTCAAGAGTTTCTGGCAAAGACACCAGCTGCCTCACTGAAAATAAACTTGCTCCTTTGAAGCTGAATCAAACAGATAAACCATATTTTGATGCTAAATAAAGATAAAGGAAAAGAAGAGTGTCAACCAACAATGATTCCAAAAGCAGTTCGCTTCAAAAATTCAAAGAAATCAATAGGCTGAACTCGACTGCTCACAAAACTGAGCATAAATCGAGCACACAAAAGATAGAACACAGACCGGTAGCTCAGAACCTAAAGTTGGACAAAAAGAAAAAATCACCTGATCTTAAAGACTGGTGTTGTTTTTTGAGTTCTATTGATGGCATGATATCTGAAAAAGAGTCGCAGCAAACATACAAAGCTTATGTTGGAAAGGGAAACAATAGCATATTGATCAAAAATGTAATAAAATCAAGGCCATGGTGGATTTTGACTCAATAAACAGGAGAAGTCAACCTTCAATGGACTCAGATGAAAAATCAGAAATCAATTGATAGCTTGTAAAATGGAGTTATTTATCCCAAAATTGACTTGGATAAGTTATAGGGTACAAAAAGAAGGCTAACTCTCCTTGGAAAAATATAAAACCTCAATGAAACAACCAAGAAATATTTAGGAAGTGGTTTTGAGAAAGTTCTTTCCGAATCGGAGAGAAAGAATTATATGAGATCATAGAAGTTGTCATTTCTATATGATTCAAGCACTTGCAGGAAGGTGGACGCATCTAAGACAAAAACACACAATCATTTGGAATTTCACTGGCATATCAGCAATAAGAAGGCACTATTCTATCATATGAAAGCCTATTATGAAGCTATTGGAGAGGACCCCTTTAAAAATATTCCCGAAACATATCATGTACAACAAGAAAACGATACTGACTGGCAAAAATTCATTGAGAATATCAGCAACAAAGGCAAAGGCAAGTCAAAACCTCTATGGATCATCAAGCCAGGAGAGAATTCAAATCAAGGGTGTGGTATTGACGTGGTTGACTCCATTGAATAAGCTAGATAGATTGTTAACAAAAAGAGCATCAGAGCCAATGGCAAGCCTCGGTCGCACATTATTCAGAAATATCTGATGCCTTTCCTTTACAATAAGCGCAAATTCGATATCAGGTGCTATGTCTTAGTTACATCCAGAAACAGCAACATTCGTGCTTACTGGTATGAAGAAGGGTACATCAGAACAGCCTCTAAATAATTCACCACAAAAAATCTCAAAAATAGAATGATTCATCTGACAAATGACGCAGTTCAAAAATACGCAGAAAACTATGGAAAACACTAAAATGCCAATAAACTTTCTTTTGTCGACTTTCAAAAATACCTCAAAAATACTAATCCTGATTTAGATTTTTTCGAACAATGCTACCCTCGAATGATTGTATTTTTTCGTTTACACAGCAATTGACTCGAGATTTGATCAAGGCCTCCTACAAAGTGATCGATCAGCAACATAAGTAGTTCACTTTTTAAGTATTCGGACTAGATTTCATGATAGACGAGCAATTCAACACTTGGCTGATTGAAGTCAACACCAATCCTTGTTTGGAGCTTTGTTGCCCTCTCTTGGCAAGGCTAATTCCATCCATGATCGAAAATGCATTCAGGGTAGCTGTTGATCCTCTGTTTCCACCTCCTGAACAATATAAGCACAAAAACATGCCTGAGTAATATTTTGAGAGCAATCGTTTTGGCTTGATCTTCAGTAGTCAGGATTAGGCTGAGAATACTGTAAAATTTGAGCCAAAGTTGCTTGAAGATATAGTGTAGAGCGAGGGTTAGGAGGAATACCAAGAGTAATAAATCGAGTGAACATACATTTCGATGAATCTATCAGATTATTGATATTTGCAAGCATATTATTTTTAATACATCCAATTGATAGCTTATGTGGAACATTTATTCATCTTAGAATATGATATTTATAACTTATGTACGGACGAGGAGATTATCGCATTAGAAATAGCAGACGAACTTAGGATGACCTGGATTTGGATACAGAGTAGCACCTCAAAGTATCCACCCACATTCATTCTCAAAAAAAGTAAAGTCAGCAGGGCTTCCTTCGAAAGTTTAGATAGTCATCTCAAAATAGTAGGCTTAAAGAAAGCCGAACCAATAGTGGATTCGGTAGTATCGTCAACAGCAGATGCGCTAGAGTCATCAGGAAAAGCAGAAATTAAAAAGACAAGAATACTGTCACTGATATAGAATTTAACAATGTTCGATGGATCAGCATTGTTTCAGCTTACGACTCCAAAAGACTCAGACATGTAACTGTCTCCAAACAATCTTGCTAAACCTTTCTGAAGAAGTATGGCAATGGCTTGAAGAAGGATCCAGCAGCTATGGCATACTTCAAAGACATAAAGAAACATTTTCATAGCTGGCTAGCCAAAATAAATGAAACGTTCATTATGGTCTTAAATCACTTCTTGTCGAATAGCTAGAAATCTCCACTCTCAGAATTATAAAAAGTCAATCCCATTCTTGAAGAAATAAGAGCTGACACTGCCATGATGAAAGAAAAACTTGATGGATGCCTTAAGTACTACGAAAACAACGATTTCCGGAAAATGGCAGATCGGTTCAAATAATTTTTTTCTTTCTCAAGCAGACTCGAAGAACTCATATGCATCATATTTGAGAAGAAGTAAAAGATAGACATGCTATTTTATGAACTATAGAGAGGAGGAAATGTGGATCGTAGTTTGTAAAAAATCAGAAAAGAAGGTATAAAACAAACAAAGAAGCTGATTTATGCTGACAAGTAGCACTACAACGATGATTTGTGCTAAAAAATAATGGACAAAGTCGGAAAAGCCATTAATTAAATGGCTTCCAAAGGCCTCAATATTTTTCACAAACTGCAAGGAGCGAAATCACTCATTCACAGAATCAAAAAAATCCTGACAGACGCCAACAGAAGATTAACGATAAAGGAAATCAGGACTTTCAGTGAAATATTTCAATAGGTTTTGGAATAGACAAGCAAATTTTAGCTTTTTGTATAGGAATTTGACTCTGAGAATGATTTTGTGACAACATAGTTAAAGGAAAAGATTCATCAATGCAGAGAAGACTTGATCGACAAGAAGAGAACTGTAGGCGATATGCAGGTTATCTTCGTTGGAACAGTCATCTCCTAAACTATAGATTTATTGTCACATTCTTTTTCTCTCAACAAAGCTGTCAATTTTCCAAAAAATCAATATCACGAATACAACCATCTATTGGATGCCATCGCAGGATCAATGCTTAACCAAACAAAAAAGACAATCACATAGGGGCTCATAAAACAAAACAAAATTGCTTTCACTAGGCTGGAGGAGGATGTCGACAAAATTCGAGGCACCTTCAAGAGGAATGATGAAGGATTTATTATTGACACATAGGATGGTCAAGTAGCATCAATGGAATGCAATAAACTGACTAAACACTACAAGGAAAAAATTAAATCTCTTATCAAAAAACATGAAGATGCTCTGAAAAGTTTAGAGGCAAAATTTACCCCAACACGTTTGCCTTCCCAAGATAAAGATAACGAGCTATTGTTTTTGGCTGAGTTGGTCTCTTTAACTACATTGATTAACAATCAAGAAAGACATCAAAAAATGCTTGGCTAAAAGGCCTTCCATGATGTCAAAGATGGAATAGCGACATCAGCAAGTGAACTTGACTCCACAACTCAAATTCTTGGCTAGCTGGAAGATAGTAGAAAGAAAATTCAATAACTAAATGAGAAGAACCCCTTGAAATAATTGATAGTTGAAATTGGTACCGAAAATGGACTATACCTGGAATGCCAATATTTACTCAATATGATGAAACTCACTTCTCGCGTCTCAGAAAACAACTTAATTGAAAGTATAGGAAAAATAAATGATGAGGGTAAAAAGAGAAAGAAATAGCTTGAAAATAATTCAAGCTATAAGCAAACAAAAGCATACAAGCATGTAATTGACAGACTGTATTGTCAAGTGCTGGTGAAGGGGCTTAAAAAAAATACACTTCGAGAGCTTGACGATTCAAAGTATCTCAATTTTCCAGAAAGTGACTCAGATCAGAAACACATGGAAAACGAAGTCAAATATCGAACTCTTATTTGTGGTGCCCTATGCTAAGAGGCTCGACTTGCCAAAATCAAACTAAGTAGGGCTATCAGCATTATGAAAGATCTCATCAGTGCTAGATCAACTATCTAAAAATTGAAATTCAATGAAAATGGTCAGTATGTTGCCCTCACAAATGTCATTTCAGCTTTCACAACTCAAATGTTCAAGAGCTGCCTAATCAAGCCAAAAAATTAAGGTTTAAGCACAGAAACCAGAAAAATTGTTCTTGAGATTGCCAAATGCTTGAAAAGCAAATCAATGAATATAGACATTCTGGAAGGCGAGCTTGATATTGAGAACAATGAGGCTCTTTTGAGGGCTAGAAAATAGTTCATTAGTGTTAAGAATATCAACTAAACTGCTTTAAACATATGCGAAGAGCTGTCTAAAATTCAGGACAACGATCCTCTGTAGATTTTATCAAAAATAACACATGCCATGGCGGAATATCTTCATGCCAATAAACAGTCTGTTTATCTTGCTCTTAATGAATGGAGGCAACCCGTTTGGATTGGGTAGGTTGAACAGGCCAAAGATGGAATATGTTCTTAAATTTAGCTGAGAGGTTACCCTCGAGGAACTTTCACAGATTCATACACCCATTAGGCCCCAAAGGCTTATGGTGGAAACAAACAAAAGGTAGTAAAAGCTCAGAACCTAAAAAAGCAATAGGAAAAATAGAAGGGCTCGAAGAGATCTTCAGGGATGCTAGTCAGATAAAAATCACATCCAGTATAATCGATGGACGAATAAATTCCAGTAGAAGAATCTGACAGATAAATGGCTGAAGACATTGAGGATGTTGCAGAATAGGATATGGGGGAAGAAATAGGCTAAATGGAATAAAATTATGAAGACGATATGGAAGAGTAGGAGATGGAAGAATAAATTGGGGACATGGATGAATAAATTATTTCTGAGCCAAGGTAAGAAGATATGGGGGAAGATATAGGAGAGGAAGGTGTTGAAATAGTCAAGCCATCGATGAATAAAGTGGAATATCCCAAAAAGTAAGAACAGGTAAAATAATAGCCCAAACCAGTCAAGAAATATCAAAAGCCAGTCTACGAAATCATTCCTTTTTTCAGATAGCTTGAACAAATCAAGGAGATGTTTGATAAAATTTACCTCACCGATAAAATTTTCTGGAAATAGAATGTGGACTTTCAAGAAATCGAAGACTATTACCATAGAGAAGAAGACTTGAAGGATAGAGGTAATTTCATCAAATCTCTTTAAAACTGCTTCTCCATGTATTTAGGATCAAGGTTCGGAGCTAAACTTGGAGAGGCTGTGAAAAATCTAGATAAACTGAAATCGATAAAGGGAAGTTTCATGTCTCTTGGTGAGAAAAACTGGGATGCTCTATTTAAGTTACTGACTTTGATTGAGCGAAATTACAGTTATATGCAGACAAGCAAAGGATAGGTTCTTCAAGCCTTTATTTTCGACGGTGATAGTGGGTAATTTAGGAGGCAAACATGGAAAAAGTGTGTTTATGACTATCTTGAGAGAACATTCAAGACCACTGAATTCAAAACTGAGACTTTTGACTATGAAGGGTATATCAGAAACTGTCTTCTATCTGAAGTAGAGTAACTGATTAATGAAGATGGGGTTTCTTTCCACTATGTTATCAAAAATACTGCCAGAAATAACGAAGCTCTTCCTGAGAAAGACAGTGACTTGAAGGTTGGGTAACTCAAGCAAATTTCTAGAATTTTTGAGGATAATAGATAAACTGGACTCAGTGTCAGTCTTACGTGTTTACAATTTTGGATAAAGGCAGTTGGTAATGAAGAATCATTTTACAAGCCAGACTATTCTGTCCTTGACAACTACATCAAAAAGCTAGCAGTAATTGAGAAAAAAGACTCGATCTATCATTATTTGACTCCATTGGCAGACAATATGGGAATATTGAAATCCCACATCAAAAAACATAAAAATGGTTTTGATAATTTGCTCTTTAAGGTCGATAATACCAATATCCTGGACTGCATCAAGTAGCTGGCTTCTCTCTACCCCAATGCCAAACTATTGAAATTATCACTTGCCAAATAAGATAAGCTCTCTCTTCTTTTCTTAGCAAGATAAAATGAATAACAAGCATCTAAAGAAGTACCTATGAATCAGTTAGTGTCATCTTTGTCTACTCTCTTTAGTAACTTGCAATCATCTGAACATTAAAGTCATATATCAACTGAAAAATTAATTAGATAGATATAGTCGCAATGCAAAAAGGGAAGCTCTAAATCTCAAAATTTTTCTTACTTTATGGAGATACTTAACATACTTTAAATTGAACATTATTTTATTAGTCAGCCATAATTTTTGTTCAAGAGCAATCTATAAGAGCTGGTGTTGAATATCCTCAGCCCTATCGGCATCCAAAAGGCTACAGATTTCAACTATGAGGAACTGATGAATAACATATTCACAACACACACAAAATCATTTTCAAACGAGCTTTCTTTGAAGTCGACAATAAATCCCAAAGTTTTATCAGTTGATTATATTCGATAAACTAAGAAGAAGGTTGACTAAATTGAGAAAGAAGTTCAGAAGCATTCACAATGTTTCAAAGACAAGATAAAGAACAGTGACATGAGCTCCTTATTAGCAGACTAACTTCAAAATAAAGCAAATGACAATTAACTTCACCAAACTATCATTGAATACCAGTCTCAACTCAAAAAATGCAGCAAAGACGCAAATAATTCTCTCAACAAGGAACATAACATACTAATGTATGTTCATTCACATAAAGCTAAAATATAGAAGTTGACAGCAGAAATTGAACAAAAAGTAATATAAGCAAAGCCTTTGACAATCAAATCTTCTATGAACAATAATATGGATAATCAGCTAGCAAGCCTTGATTAATTTTTTACTGAGCTAAAAAATTGGGGACAAAAAGCAGGAGTTTCGAAACAATGCACAACCTACATCCTAAACACTGATGAGAAAAATTACATAATCAATATGGAGTTTTCACAAGGACAAAACGAAAGGCAGAAGAGTAAATAATACCTATAAAAAATGCTGGCTAGACATTGGATCAGTGACAACACCTGGAAAAACACCTGGGACCATCTATACGAGAAGTACATTGACAAACAAGTGAAGATAGAGATCGGAGCGGGAGGAGTTTCCTGTATTCATTACAACCTCAAAGCTGCCGTCAAGAAGATAATGGAAGATGTGAGGCTTGATTTAGCAGATAAGAAAGATGTTGTGGAATATACCCACCATTACAATGTCTACAAATTTACTCACAGTAGTCAGTCGTTATAATCGATGAATAGGAATCATGCTCAAATTGATCAAAGGCTCACCCTCAAGAAGTAATTGCTGGAAATTCAGAAGATTGTCAGAAATAATACTTTTTCAGGATTAGCTGGCAATCCACTTGTTTCTACTCTTCTTAGCTGCATCAAAGATGAACTTGACATCAAATAAAATTAGCTTTAAAAAATAATGTCTCATCACGAGTCAATTCGAGGGAAAGAGCCAACTCTCTCAACGGTATAAGCCTGGTACAAATAATTAGGTCATTAGAAACTTGGTTGTCACTACATCGAGCTTTATACCCAAGGATAAACCATGATCACAATTCTCCCGATGCTCAAACTCTAGAAAGACAAAACTAAAAACAACCAATAAATAGAAAAACAACTAAGATAAATTAAACTTGAGTCTTCTTTCCATTTGAAGCTTGTCGGTGGCATTCAAAGAGCATATCTAGATGTTTCATCGGTCGAGTGTGTGATGAGAGATGAATAAAAATATCTCAATAGCAATGACCAGCTATCTGGATTTCAACCTTAGATTGTGGAAGGATAGATGCTGCTTCTAATAATTCAGCAACTAGGCGGAAAAGAAAGTGTTCCTTTGTTGGCTTCATAACTAACTGTTTCTGCCAATGTTGAGTTGATACTTTCTGAAGAAAACACTACTTGTCAACTGAGTTGTGGGGTATGGAGAATAGGAAAAAATGACCTCTAAAATATCAAAAAACAGTAATATAACAGCAAGCATTAATAAAATAAAGCGATTCATAAAAAGGTCAGAGGTTTAGCCTCTCCAGAGGAAAAAAGCAAAGAAATAAGCATTGGCCAAACTGTCTTTTTTGATGCTGTAGGTCACTGGCTTGCTGGGGAACTTAAAAAATATCACAACAAAATAGAAGAACAGAAGAAGGCATAAATGTAAAGACTTAGACTTATCGAACTTCAGAGAAAGTAAACTGCCTCCTTTTTGGAGTCAATTAATGCTGAGCTCAAAAAAGACAACATCACATCATTCAAGATGACAGTTGAAAACATTGAAGCAAATAAATAATCACTTTAGAACTAACAGATCGAAAACTAATTGAAAGGATATTACAAGAGGATATTTGATAAAACTGTTAAAGCAATTGAAAAGCTTGAAGAAAATAAACCTCTCGAATAAGTGAGTCGATTAGAATCAACAAAAAAGACCTATCTCAAAGCACTGGAGATAAAATTGCAAGAAAACTATAAACTTGAGCTTGAGGTAAGAGATAAGGCAGAGTTATAATTTGCTAAAATACTGAAGGACCGATAGAATGTCAAGAGGGAAAAGAAAAAATAGAAGAAAGCTCGCCTAGAATCAAATACTTTGAATACACCCAATAATTTAGGCGAATAATTTTTGGATGATGTTGAGTAGGAGGCTGAAGATGAAATCAAATAGGTGGATGTTGTTGAGCTGATAATGGAGAAGCCATAGATTTCTGATGCCAAAATTTCAGAATAATTCCTCATCGAATGGCTTGAAGCTGAGGAACTTAAAGATGCTGACTACCTTCGCTGTCTTCTGACTTAATTTTGCAAGCTTTCAGAAGCACAAATAAAATCGATGTGCTAACTGCAGTGACCAAAATGATGGGGTATTAAATTCAACATATATTATCACTCTTAAATTTATATTTCTTGTGTGTTCGATTCTTTCAAATATTTGGGATTAATATAGTTCGCATATCTTTCCCTCTTTTCATTGTGCAAAACACACATCAAGTGAACGCAAGGAATACCAATTTTTGTCTGATATCCGCATTCACATTTCCAACGTTCATGCTTATATTAAACAACCACTCTCTTGTAGCGTTTACCTCTACCTACCACATATTTTGGCGCTATTGCTGTTGAACTATCCCCTTTCTCAATCTGCATCTTTTTACCAATCATATAAACATCTACTATTTCCTCTAGCACTCTGGGTTAAACACGAGGAAGCAATAATCTCAGGCGAGGTACATACTGAACAATGCCATATTTGTCCGAGAAGATTGGTTGTTTTTTATAAATTTCTTCCTTCTACTGTTTTAGCACGCTTTACAGGAAATCTTTAAAAACTCGTCCATTTTTTTCGATTATCATTTTGTCAAGACACTTTTTCATTGATTCTTAGTATTTCTGAAAGACGTTGAATCCCACGAATTTTTTCTCAAAGTTGATCAGACACTATTTATCAAGGCCAAATCTTTTGTATCTGTGTTTGAAATCCAGATTATGAGTGTTAAGCTCTTCAATGAAGACTGCAATATCATTGGCGTTGTTAGTTGAAAGCATTTTTCTGATAACTACTTAACCTCTCAGTTGTATAGATTTTTGCTTTTTCAACTCATGTCGTAAAAATTTGAGATTGACTGCATCAAATCTTTGCTTGTAGTTGTGATGAAGATCGAATCTGACCCCGTACTCTAGCTTTATTCGGTCGGCTGCCTCAACCATATCTTTCGAAGTGTTACAGAATATTATCTCAGGAAATACGTAACTCTTGTCAGAAATTATATCGACTTGCTTTCCTTTTCTTCCCAGTAATTTCCTCCTCGCCTCCATTTGGGTTCTCTCCTCAGTTAACTCCTCGTTATTCGCGTCAATGAAAGCCTTCAAAATATAGTAGTACACCTTATCAGGACAAAGCTATATAGCTTGGTCTTTGGCAAATCCGAGACCTAGAAGAACTGGATCGAGATTCTTAGATAGAGTGAGCAGTCCGTAAACAAAGTATCTGCTATTTGTTGGAGTTATGCCAAAAGGTGCTGAACTGTGGACGAGTTGAACTGTTTGCTCACTCGAACATTTAATCAAGTGAACATGCTAAGCTCCGTAGGTTTTGTATCTTTACCTCATTTTTGGGCTTACCAATCCCATGACAGGAGGAAAGTCTTTGTCTCGCTCTGTCCTTTCTTCTGGAAATTCACTCAAAATCTTTTTAGTATTGTCCTTTCCCACAAGAGAAGTGTAACTCCACTACCCTTCAATCAGCAATCGATTGATCCTCTGAACAATATCTTTATCCTCAGGATTCTCTTCTCCCACCTTAGGACCAGGTGGCTCAATGACCTACTTTGTTTTGGAGTTGAGACATACTGTCTGAGGGATGCTTGTCCTTCTTAATCTAGGTAGTTTGTCATCCTTGTCGTTATTTTATTGAGAAGATCGGGCGATACTTCTGCTGAGACTGCTTTGTGAAAAATAGAATTGATGCTAAAAACCTTGAAGACCGAAATTCAAGTTCATACTGTTTGGCATGGTTGGGTAAAAATCTTGAGGTACATCTTGGGTAAGTGGAAAGGCAGGTCTGATAGTATTCGTTTGACTTGGAGTGAAACACTGCTAGCTCTATACATTGATGGCCACTTTGGAAGCATTTGACTTCTTGTCATCATCTAAATCGACAGCCTCTATCTATTGTTCTTTGGATGATGTTCGATTACTAATCATATCTTAGCACACTCACAACTAAACATGTCACATTGGCTCGTCTATTCAATTGTATATGCCTCTTTCGTACTCCTAATTTTAAGCAAAAACTTGAAATCATTTTATTTATAGAGTCTAGCCGGGTTGACCAAAGAAGGTTACTGCTTGTATAGTATGCAATCATCTATATTGTATATAACAATAATGATAACGCCCCTTTTCTTGTCCATACCACGTACTGTCTTCTACATTCAGCGGGAACAACCTACGAACAACTAGGAGGGCAACTTAACTTTGTCTAAGATTTCGCGGGTGTATCGAACTGGGTCATGCGACTACCAAGAATTATTTATGGAAGCGACCTTCGAAGTCGGCACACCTTCAGTAGCAAAGGTGTACAGGTGGAGAGGATAAGCGATGCCAACCTTGATGAACGATGGAAATACTTCGTAATAACAAAAGGTGATGCGAAGCGATATTACTGTACTGCACAGATTTACTATGAAAAAGGGCCACTGAAGGTTCGTGAAGGTGGAGTTTTTACTCCAGTTCGCGAGGTATACCGCTAATTCATGCTTCCAAAATGCATAGTTCTCTTAAGTGAATTGCCTTACTACAAAATACAGGTCAACCTTTTGAAAGTGTTCAAATAGCTCAAAAGGGAAGAGCCTATCATATCTCACTCCATCAACTAGAATCATTATCGGCTGTTTTTGCAGTTAAGCGATCAAGGACGAGAGAAGGACTGGGACAATATAATAATAAAGTAGGGTAGCAAAGGCCGATTCACTACACCTCCAATTTAGTTTACTTTCAATTACTACATCACTATGTGCAATGAACATAGAGTTGGATAGGCTATTTTTATTGAAAAGAACACAAACAGGTAGGTACTTCATGTATATAAACTCCAAAGTCACTCTTTCTACTAACTCAGCTATTTTTTCCATCTGCCCTTCTCACCCCACACTCTTCGCCAGATCCTGTCAGCTATTTTGATGTAGAAACAAATAATATTTACCTCCAACAATTCTAACCTCACCACTCTAATCATTTAGACAATAATGAGAATGATTCTTCCTTTGAAGTGGTGTTACATGTATGTTCCTAACTTACCTCATCACCTGATAGATGCTGCTCAGGAATGTTTCATGCCTTTTATTGTGGGAGTCTCTAAGAAAAATTTGGGATTGATCGATACCACCGATAAGGTGGTGGTATCGATTGAGGAAGATAAAGTGCTATATTCTTGCCAAGTGCTGCTTTTTCACTCTTCATTGACCTAGAACTTGATGTATATAAACAGTGATAGTAAGAATTACCTCTAATGGTAAAAATAAATCAGAATAAAAGCTCTGATGTTGATTCACCATCTTCTTGATGATTGCATGGCTACTGAAATTCCTCAATCGCAACGCTCAATGAAAAATTCAATAGTTAGTTTGGGAGGGTCACGGGCCCCCTTCAAAACGATGCAAAGTTACTCTTCTTCTAGTTACATCGTGCAATAAACCCATTAAGCTTTCATCCAAGAGCTTATCTCAAACAGCATGATGTATAAACATTTCAAGGAGGATAACACAAGAGGGCTTTCATAGGAAACAGCAATATTGCTGACTCTTGCACAGGACGAAAGGAAAAATTATTTATTCAACAAATTCAACATGATTTCTTCCCAGGCTCAGTACCCACTGCGGTTTGACAACTAAAAAAAATGGATTCGATACTATGATAGGGTCAATAATAGTAGGAAGAAATATCGGTTTAATAGATACTCTCTGAATATGTTGGATATGTCAAGGTTTAGCACTTCGATGGGATTCACGACAAGTAGTTCCTTCGTCTCCTCACCTCAAATGCTTGATGTCAGCAAAGTTCAGTTGAGGCACAGCACGGTTTTTCAGTGATATAATACAAATATTTTTTCAATTATGAGATGATACGATCAATAGCCTGGATAGTAGTCATTCAGGGGCAGGGTGTAGTCAATTCCAAAGTTCTCGTTAAGCATTCGTTCAGTTGTCTGGAGTGCACCTTCAACCCATCCGGTCAGGTTCGAGTATGATTCTCCAGCAATGAAAATGCTCTCCTCTTGCCAAGGTTTCCTGATGCATTTCATGACCAGATCAACTCTGTAGCCTGAAAACCAATTATGATATCCTCCTCCGAAGGGATCATTGCCCCAATTCTGATACATAGCCTCCTTGACCTCAGAATACTCGACTTTCCTACCATGAAGGAGCGACAACTGACGCAAAACTTCCTTTACGAGGGCCACACTTGCTGGGGCAACGTTGAGTTCGGAGTCGTGCGATAGAGCATTGCAGTGATTTCTCGTTTTTCTGACCTGGATTTCTTGATGTTCGTGATGGAATTTTTCAGGGAAGTTTCTCTGGAGAACCGACCAGTACTCAGTAGTAATCATATCGTTGTATGAAGCCAATAGCAGGTTATCGACATTAGTACCAAAGTAAAGGGTTTGTCTGAGAGGCATATCAGTCACTGAGACTCCTCGCATCTGCTCCATGCTTTTGTATTCAGAATGAACATGGCTAACATCCCACCAGTTGTTCTTGAAGTTCATGATAACCTTGATAGCAGGCATGTTTTGAGTTGAGTTGATCAAGTCAGTGAAAGTTTTGGGAACTATGCCATCAGTCTGAGGCTAAATACCTGAATCTATTTCAGACTAACTTAACTGACCATAGGTGTTTATGTTTTTCTGAAGAATTGGTATCTTGTTACTCAGAATCTCAAGTGATCTTTTGGGCATACCCAAGATCACATTGTTAGCCTTGATAACGACCTATGTCTTCCCGTCATAAAGGAAAGTTAGCTTATATTTGTGTGTATCGCCTTATAGCCTATCTAACTTGGTCAACTCGTGTTTGAGGTAAATACCTCCACCATTAGTATTGTTGGCGATTCCGGTCTCTTTGTTGAGAAGCTCAAGGGCAAGAGTGTAGCAGAACATGTCGAAACCTCCAGCCAGGGTCTTGTAGGTAACAGTTCCGAAGTCAAGCAAGTATGTGACAGCTTGTTCAAGATAGCTGGCGTTGGAGGTATTGCTGTAGTATCCATTTTGCTCTGCTACGAAATTGTAGGTTTCATGAGAGAACTGGTCCTCGATGATGTTTTGGAATCCAAAAAGGAACAGAGGTTTTATATAGGAAAGAATACCGATATCTTGGCTAGATTTATACCTAAGCTTATGCTTGATATCGTTCCAGTCCTTGAGAGTCAGAGATATGTTGTAGCTTGTCCAGCCATTGGTTGTTTCCTTTGTTACTCTACTGTTGAAATAGTTAGGATCTTGGTGGTTGGTGTTCAAAATTTCCACGACATCATTGTTGTAGTCTGCTGTCAGGATCAAATAAGCTGAGTATGAGATGATTTGGAAGGCTGTCATACCGATGAGCTGATCTGAAATACGATAAACTGTGTAGAGCTTTTGCCCTTGGGCTTGAAGCTATGTCCACTCGTTCATTCTGTATCTGTCATTTCGGAGATAAGCTTGGAGGGAGTAGTTTTGAAGGAAGTTTCCTTCCATGTCGAATTTCAGCTCAGGAATTTGAAGGGTTTTGATATAATTGGTCAATAGTTTATGTTCTTCCTCGATGTATCTCATTCCTCCCAATTCCATCGGTTCTGTTGTATCTTTGAACCTAATACTCCATAGCCTACCAGCAATTCTGTCAAGCATATCAAAGATGGCAATAGATTTATCTTTGTTGGCTCCAGCTGTGTTGAGTCTGTAGGCAGAGTAAAGACCTGAAACACCAGCTCCCACTATTACATTTTCGAATTCAAATACTGTTGGAGTCTGGGCATCGACCAGATTTTTCAGAATTTACTGACGAACTGGATAGGCCGTTCTATTCAGGAACTGTTTCATGGTATAGAGTTGTGTTTGTTCGCTTGTGCTGTTCAAGATAGGAGCAGGATCGAAAAGCAATTTAAAGGCAGTCAAAGCCAGCAAGGGGAAGTATTTTCCAACCCAACCTCCAGTCTGAACAACAATATCTTTGTTGCTACGTTTATAATATCCGAGGATAGTTTCGCGACCCTGATAAAAGACGATTGGGCATGCAGCATTGTAGGCAGACTTTGGCTTGAGGTTCTTCATGTATCTCTCAACATATGCTTCAGCTGCTGCAACTCTGGGATCATTAGGGTCAACAATTGGTTGAGTAACAGGTAAGTTCAATTCATTAGGGTGGCCCAAATTCAGCACTTTGTGTGCTAAGGTTCCTAATTTGATGGTATTAGCTTTTCCCGGAGCCTGGTCCCAGCTATGAAGAGGGAATCCATACCCACAGCTGTAATTTTCTGTTTCAAGGAACTGATACCAGGTCGTGAAGTATTGATTATCAGCTCTGAACTGATCCTCCTTTCCATCTTAGATTTCAAAGTAAGAAGCCACATATTACTGAATATCTGCTTCCTTGTACAGCTGGTCATCAGAGTTCAGTTTGTCCTTTATGAAATATGGAGTTTCAATGCCAGTAGCAATGAAGATCTTTTGTGAGGTAACTTTTTTGGCATTGCCATCCTTGTCAAGATAGCTGATCGAGTAGAAGGTATTGGTGATGATTTTTTCATGGACTATTTTTTGGACGTTAACTTCATCTCTGATTTATACAGGAGTAGTATCTCCTGGTTGAGTCGCATATTGCAAAAAGTAGTCATATGTCTTCCTCATATCTATTGAGCCTCCATCTCTTTGATAAAGGCCTCCCCATTTTCTTTCTGAGGCGTAGGGTTGAAGATTGAAGTTTCTGAAGAAGGATGGGTGACTCTAGTCCAAAGAGTCCATGTATAGCTTTTGCACAGGTGGTTTGAGGCTTTCCAGCACCTTGTTGCCAGCAAACAGATTGCCCTAATTCGAAGAAACTTATGTGCTCCCGAACCAAACTGAACCCTCCACCAATCTGAGAGGTCCATCCTGCTGTTGACTAGCATTTATTCTCTCTTAATTAATCTGGTCCCAGTATTTGTTGGACTAAACAACAAATTGAGATAGATAGCTCTCAGAGTATTGAATTCGATTTTGGCGAGCACTGAAGTTGGAGCTCCAATATCTGTTGGCCTAATCTTGAATTTTAGACTTCTAAATCAACAGACATTTCTTATTGCCCTTCCTGGCTTCATAGGCCATGGCCATTCCTACTGCGCCTGCTCCGAAGATCACCAGTTCGAAGTCATCCACCTATTCTTTCATATCTAAAAGATTATAATGGAACAAATCTGAGATACCATTTCAGGGGCTAATAATACACTGTCATAAAAAGCCATCATATTGAAATCAGATCCGATCAAAGCCACCGCTACAAGTTGTTTCATTTTTGTTAGATTTTATTTGTTTGGAAGATCCAAGGATTTGATTGTTCATTTTGATGAGCAAAAAGTCACTATAATAATATTTTGGTCAGTTGAAGAGATCACCAATGAGTTTACTCTTCATTCCTCGAAAGTAGGTTTGTTTTTTGCTAGTATTTTTATTTTTCAAGAATGTCGAACAAGTTGATGTGTCGATGACTTTTGGCTTGGCCTATTTTATTCAGCTCCAAGCCAAAAGCAAGTAATCATATGTATTTGGATATTAGAGGTAACCTTTCGTATGCTCTTATTGTTCAAGCTAAGCAATACACTTGAAATGATGTCACTGTATCTCGGAAAATATCCATTTGACTATTGGATCCCAAAATAAATTCTAGGATCATTCATTTTCCCGATAATTGGGCTATGATCATGACTATTAAGTATTCACAAGATTGAGAAGCTTTTCGTCAATATTTGTACTCATACTATATCACATATCAATCAGCTTATTTAACTCATCAAAATAAAAACTAAAACTTCAATATATTCAATTACCCTAAATAAAACACAGGCAATGAAAAACTTAATTAATTGATGAGTATGTGGTAAAAATGAGAAAATAATGTTTTTTTATTGTCACTCAATCGGTCACTTTTGCTAGATCAGTCACATTCACATGACAACTAACAATATTGGCCTGACCATGACTACACATAAAAAAGGAACTGACATTATTGCTGACAACGACAGTTATAGGTAGTTCCTGAAGGCGAAAGCTCTTCTTTTCAAGAGAGAAGCTAAAATTCAGATAGATTAATAATGTAAATGAAATTTAATATTACTGACAGTTTGATGATGATTTTTATGATTAATTATATAGCCATCAATAATGAGCGTAATTTTTCAGGTAGAAGCGGTGAAAGATGGCTAATTTTTTGAGCTTGTCGAAAGGAATCGTCAAAAATAAATCTTCACAACGTTCTTGTTTATTTATTCGCTTCTTCAAATTCCAAATGAAAAGAATAAGGCAAAGAATGAGTATAGTTGTACCAGTACAAAAAAGGATCACTCTCTTAGTTATGCCTCCAACAAAATTTTAGAAATCTTTCTGCATTTCTTCATTTCCAACTTTAACCATCTGAAGCATGTAAAATATGTTCAGCCTCCCAACTGTTTATACATTTGACTGAGTAAAGATTGATCCACGTCCACTAATTACTGTGTAGTAGGCGTCAAATTGAAGAACCAAGTAGCTTGTCACCATGTTTCCCCCGTCAATCGTAGCATCTCCAAGAATGGTTTTACAATCTGATATGTTCATGTAAGTGCAATACTCAGAACCATCCCAGAAGCCATGATAGAATTTGGGCAGGTTGACATTTGGAATATTCACTAATTTTTGGTAGTAGTAGTTCCTTTTGAATTAATACTATATAAGCAGCCTAACCAACATGGATATTAAAAAGGTTGCAGGTCGCTCTCCAACCATTTGCCCAAGCACCATTTGATTAGTTGTTATGCTTTTCTCATGAAAATTTGCCAAATTTAGATAGTCTATCGAAACCTCGTTTAACTAATAAATCACATATCCCTTGTAAAGGGGTAAAATGACAAAAGAAGCCCCTAACCATAGTAGATAGAGAAACTTTGTTTTTGTCAGCTGACTTTGCCTTTTGACTCGTTTCTTTGGGCTGAAATTTTAGTTCTAAGAAGGCTCTATCGTGATATCTTCCTTTTCATCTCCGTTCTCGAGCCAAGCATGTTGGAATGTTTAAACCTTCATTTTTTAAACTTCAAGAGAATCGTTATCGATGGCTTTGAGAACGTCTACAATTTCTTCATTGTTTTTGATGATTTTGTAGTCAATTATAATTTCTCCCAATATCAAACAGACAACAACTATACTGATCGAAATATAAATATTTTCAAACATTTTCTTCAATTCTTCAAATTGCTTAGCCCATAAACCCAATAGCTCTTATGAAAGTGCTATCATACCTAAAGTAATACTTCGTCTTGAAGACATCACTGCTGCAGCTGTGGAAGAGGTAGGGTTAGTTATATAGCCATTAACCAGTCTTCTAAATTCATTTTATGCCTGCTGAAGTACTTGCCCTGAAGCTGTCAACATGTAAGTTGGGTTCAACCTGAATAAAAGGTTTGATAGTTATGTCATATATGTTATTTGCTACTCGATAATAGCAATGCTATTGACTGTTATTTTAAATTTCTAGGCATAGCACGACAAAGCCATAACATTATAAGAGGCGTATTTTGTGGATATGGCGCAAATATACTGAAAGTTGTCAATATACTTTCTTGACTGCTTTTGATAATGCATCACGACGACTATTGATGCTGCAAATATTAACAGGATTAGAACAACTAGTAAGCTTACTCCTAATTTGAGTAATCCAGAGGTGATTTGCCTCTTTCTTTCTATTTTTTCATGGAAGGTTTCCTCAGGTATAGCCTCAAAGTCCTCTTATTTTTGACGAGGAAGGGCTTAGCATTCAGCTTCTTCATCAAAGTTGACCTTGTAATCGATATTATCGTTGTACAGCCTCATTTCCGTGATACCCTCCCCATAGTTGACTCTCAACACTTGCTCCTCTTCTTCCTCGTAATTTTGTGGGATTGGAAGCTCCATCTCAATGGGTTTGTCTGTGATTCTTCTGTTCCATCCAAAGTGAAACTGGAAAGGATTTAGATTGCTACCCATTTCAGTTGTTTTTTTAATATTCTGAGGATTTTCAGCTACCAGCTAAATTACCCTCACCATCGTGTGCAGAGGTGGATAGTCAAATTCCAATAAGACAGATAACTGATAGTTTCTGGTTGCAAGGTAGATATCCTTCTTGAGTAAAGAATCTTTTTTGTTGACTTTGAATAACTTGTTGTGGAGAAGCTCATCAACCGCTTTTTCATTAATGCAGTCGAAAGTGCAAGAATATGGATAGCCGAAGGACTGGGCCAGCTAGGTCACTCCCAAAAGGGTTCCTTCAGAGTCAAGTATGAATAGAGGTTTTTCACTCATGGTCGGTTGAAAAGTGATCTTGACACACTCATCGAATTCAAAATAGCTCTTGAAGACCTATATTTAGCACAGAACGGCGTAACCACTTTGATTGTATATCCAAGCAGTCTCTTTATGTTTATCAAGAATAGCAGTTTGGAGATTTCTCTGTTCAGTGAAAATTCTTATAAGCCTCAGCACATTTAAGCTCCTCTTTTATCCTAAAACTTGAGCCAACTTCATCTTTGTCCCTTTGAAATGACTGATTTTTTCAAAAGACTTGCTGGCAAAAAGAATTTTTCCTGCTCTTTCATGGTTCAATCCGATCAAAATACAAGGATCGCTCTCCTTTCTATACATTTCTTCATCTTCAATGCTGAAAATCAGACTTGTATAATAATTACCTAGACATTTTTAGCTAAATTTTTTGAACTCAAGAAGGCTGGAAGGACTTGTCATTTGATTATCTTTATATTTCTCAAACTATTTGATGTTGAGAATGAGCTGATTTCCAATTTTGAGCAGCTTTTCCTGATTGACTTTTTCTCTCATTAGCTCCATCACTAACTTAATTCTAAGGTCCACAGTTTCAATCAACAGCTTCCGAGCTTTTTTCTTCTGTAGCTAGACCTCGTTTTCTCTCAAAATGCATTCTTTTCCTTCACTCTACCAAAGAACTCTCCTGTACTATCTTCGGTGGTGCCACTTTGTCAGGTTCAATGAGGGAAAGACTCTTGGGTCTGGAGAGTAAAGGTAGATCAGAAGGTCTCGCATAGTATCAGAATATCGAGAACGAGAAGACAGAGAAGTAATTATGAAGGTGTGGAGGAATATGCTCTTCATTTATTCACTAGCATTCTCCAGGCGCTTCAGCCTTTCTTGGGTTACATCATCAGTGATTTGATTTTTCATCTTTTCCAGAAAGAGGTTTATTTTTTCAACATTGTGAGACTCCGCTAAGTGCTTTAATTCAATCCACCTGTCTACAATACTGCTGTCATTTCGTC
>Ga0100402_1002119_pt1 | contig 22519 bp, 24 predicted proteins | sample CryGeyme20150102_FD_80419 | JGI IMG/M metagenome (GOLD analysis project Ga0100402, IMG submission 80419) | Groundwater microbial communities from Crystal Geyser aquifers in Utah, USA - Crystal Geyser metaG 2015-0102 | ecosystem: Environmental > Aquatic > Deep subsurface > Groundwater | place...
CTTAGTACAATGTGGGGACAGTCAGCATGTATTCGCCATCGGCTTCAATCTCACACTCATCATCAGGAAACACCCTAAACATTTCCATAAACACAATAATTGCTCAAAATGTAACGATTTACCTTAATGGATTGACTAACCCAACAGCCACCTCTTCCTCATCATGGGCCATCAATGCCTACACCAACACTCAAACATTGCTCGCCTCTGGCACCAGCATTATCTCTTTCAGTGCTGTTTGTGGGTCTACCTGTCGATAGTGTCTCAATACCTCCTACTGTTTGTCCTGCTATAGTAATCCACTAGTCACCTCTTTGTCTCTGCTAGACAGCACAGTCAATACCTGTGTGTCTGCCTGCTCTTCGACTCAGTATTAGCAGGGTGGAGTTTGTTATGCCTGTAACTCAACGTGTCTGACTTGTTCTCTTTTTGACTCAAACTGCACTTCCTGCTCTTCATCTTTCCTCCTGTCTGGTTAATGTCTTACCTCCTGCCCTTAGGGCTATTATTCCGCTTCTTCTGCTTGTTTAGCTTGTAGCAACAACTGTATGACCTGCACTTCTTCAACAGCCTGCCTTTCCTGTCTTTCTGGCTTTATCCTCCAGGCAAACAGCACTTGCGAGAATACCTGTCCTTCTGGATACTACAACTACTCTCAAGTATGCACTATTTGTCCCACCAACTGTACAGCATGCTCTTAATCTGGCTGCTCTGCCTGTGCAGGTGGGAACTATCTGATGCAGGCATCAGTAGTGCTGTGTGTTTTATCTTGTCCCCAAGGCAGGTATCTGTCCAGCAATGGCAGTTGGTGTGAACAGTGCCAGTTTCCATGTGTTACCTGTGACTCTACCTCTACCAACTGCACCTCTTGTTCCTCAACCGGCATTTTTAAATTTCTCAGCAGCAATCAATGTCTATCAGTCTGCCCAGACACTACTTACGCAGATGAACTTAACCAATGCCAGAGTTGCATGTCACCCTGTGCTAACTGCTACTCTGCCACCAACTGCTCTAGTTGCCAAAACGGGACATATTTATACTCTCCTCTTGGACAATGTGTGTCTACCTGCATCAGCAATACCATTTTGATCGGGGGTGAGTGTATAGAGTGCACGTCTCCCTGTTTGACCTGCTCGGGATCCTTGACTACCTGCACTTCATGCATTGCCACTTACCTACTAATCAGTTCCAACAATACTTGCACGAGTAACTGCTCGCCCCCTAACTACCCCTACAACGGCTTTTGTAGTAGTTGCCTCTATCCTTGCCTGTCTTGCTCTCCCACCAACACATCAAACTGTTCAAGCTGTGCCTCTTCTTACCTCTACTTCTCATCGACCTGCTACACCACTTGCCCCACGCATGCCTACAACGACACTGCGACTAGTTGTGCTCTATGTTCAGCATCCTGTTCCTAATGCTCTCTTTCTCCTGCCAACTGCACTGCCTGCTTCAATGACTCCTATCTTTTCAACTATCAGTGCTACTCCACCTGTCCTGCTAACTTCTTTCAGTCCAACGGCTCATGTGTGGCCTGCTAGAGCCAGTGTACTACCTGCCCCTACTCCTACTCCAACGAGTGCGCATCTTGTGCAAACCCCTTGAATTACTATAACCCTCAGACCTACCACTGCACAACAGCCTGCTCTAATCCATACTACGCCACACCTTCAGTCCCCTTCGAGTGTCTTCCCTGCCAGCTTCCCTGTAAGACATGTTCTGGACTATATACTCAATGCTCCAGCTGCTACTTTGGGCACTATCTTCTTTCCAGCAGTTGTGTGTCATCCTGTCCAGCTAGTTACTACTAAGACAGTCTCAACAATGTCTGTGTGGGTTGTGCTTCGCTGTGTGCTACATGTACAGTCAACTAATGTACTACATGTCAGTCTGGAAACCTTTTCTATGCTGGTGCATGCTATGCTTCATGTCCCACAGCTGCTCCCTACCCTTACGGTATTTACTGCAGGAACTGTCTGATAACAAGCTGCATTTTGTGCACTTCTGCTGGGCTTTGTACCCTTTGTTAGGCTGGCTACTTGTTGCACCCTGATGGAAGTTGTGTGAGCGTGTGTCCCGCTGACTATGAGCCTGACTTTTTGAGCAACACAAGGTGCATAAAGAAGGCCAATGTTGCCTATGTGCAATACATATAATTTATGGAGGCCTATAAAATATTAGCCTTGCCTGGGTGCCTCTTCCTACTATTGGGGACATTCCTGCTTCCTTTTGCATAAATCAAACTGATGGCAGTAGCATTTAACATGGCAATACCTCAGGCAATAGTAATTGCTCAGTTTGTGGTTATTTTCACTTTAGAGGGGAGCAAATTGATTGATGATATTGTGACTCTGCCTTCTTGGTTGGGATATGTTGTGGCTATGATTCACATACTCCTCTCTGTGGGCCATGTGCTACTCCTCTGGATGAATATGCTAAAGGGTAACAAAAATTACAGCGATTGGATGGAATATGGGTCTAACTCCTGTCGATTCAGAGTTGTCTTTACTTTTAGCCTGCTTAGTAAGCAGGTCATATATCTCCTGTTTTCAGGGCTGTTCAGGCTACCAATGACCACTCTTCACTTTAGATACCCACCTCGTACTTTCTACCTCACTCACATTCTCTATATGTCTCTATAGCTGGCACTCATATTCTTAGGAGTAATCATTGTACTTCCAAAACAGACTGTCCAGTACAACAGCAAGCTTTTCTACTCTTCTCTTGATCTCCTTATAATATTTTTGCTTTCTCTGATTATTGATCTGGTGATTCTCTTCAAGGCTCAATAGCTGGCAAAGCCCACCCCTCACCAAAAGTACATCCTGCCTAAAATATCCGACTACACTCTTCCAGCTGTTAGCTAACCTCCCGAAAATCCATAAGGTGACAATCCTCAAGGCCTGCATCGTTCAGGGTCAGATTAGGATCTATTTGAGAGTTAAGAAATGAAAAATGTTGACTTCTTGTCTGTAGTCGACCCTGACGACTATCAAGAAGAAATTCCTGCATTTGGAAAAGAGGACATCAAGGAAGCATTGAACAGCGGTCGGTTCAGGAAGCAGAACAAAAAGAAACGAGGGTAGAGAAGGTTGGGAGGAAGGCTCGGCATTATTGAATAGGAATCATAGGATGAGGAAGAGGAGAAACCAAACATCAAAGGCAAAAAGGGAAAGAAGATGAAGAAAGAGAAAGATGTGGGAGGCCTGCGAAATTTTATTTACTGGAAGAAGCCCAAAGAAAAGAAGGCCAACCCTGGGAGGTTGTTCAGGTAGAACGAGTAAACCATCATGTCTCGAATTCGCTAGAAGGAGAGTGAGTTTGACACGATTGTAATCATGCATATACGTAGACTCAAAACGACATGGTATTTCAGGAGGAGATCGGGTTGGACAGCTCATCAGAGGATTACAACTTCAACTAGGACTCCAGAAGAGCCCTACAACAACCAAGCAAAATAAACTATTACGATAACCTCTTCAACCTCAACTACGCAGAAAAATATCACATGGACGAGAGTGATGATTAATGAAGTAACATGTCAGTATCATTTGCAAATAAGTTGGTCGAATATTCGGCCCAATTTGTGTCTGAATCGATTAGCTTGTCTTCTCCACTCCTCCTTACTTTATTGGTTGCTCTCGTTGAAGGCCTTGTTGATCGCTTTGATAATTTGGCCACCTTCTAGATTGAAAAGAATGTTTTCGAAGGCTGCAGCAACGAGGAGGGGTTCAGTACTGCTTTTAACGAGAAGATCCTAAAGCATTTCTCTTTGTTGGCCGCTCGTGTCTTTTGAGATCATTATTTTTATTGTCGAAAGAGAATTGAGTTGTTCATGTGTTAGCCTTTTTTCCTTCTTGTTGACTGTTTTGAGAACCGACAGAGGCTAAAATACTTCAGGACAGGATTCATTTGGATCGAATTGGTAGTGATCCAAAGTATATCCTACATTTCTGGAATCTGTGAGACTGAACTCCAGTCGAGTCGGACTACGTTCGGGAGTTCGAAGCAATTCTTCCTAATTTTTTTATAGGGAGACGGTTTCAGTGAGAGATCTTTCTGATTCTTCTAATAGTTAGTTTTGTGTATATCTAGGAAGGAGTTAAAGGAGTTGTTTTCTTTTTTTGACGCCCATTTCATGCATTGAAGATATTTTAGCTCGCAAAGTTGCAATTAGATGTTTGCTTGTAGTTTGAGTGCAACAACATAATTTGACAAGCATCGATAGAAAGCTGGCAGTGGCTGACTGAATATAGTTTGTTTCAAACTATTTCACCAATCTAGCCTTATTGTTATTTTCTTTGAGAATGAACAGATCAAAAGCTACTTTCAATAATTATAGGCTGGAGGAGTAATTTTGACTGATTGCAGCATTATTGACCAAGGAAGTCCATTCCATTAACACTGTGGGTTGGGATTTGTATGTCCTGAATATGCAAGCTGTCAATCGCTAAAAGCTCAATAAGGCTTTGAGGGTTTGTACTTCCAGCCACAGAATGACTTTGAATACCTTGGAGATCATTTGTTAGAAGCATTTATGGAAAAGGATACATTGCTCGCACTGCATTGTTCGAATGACATCATCGAGAATATCTTATACAGCCAAAAGCCGAAGAAGGTGTAAATATTCTTAGCATTTTTCGTCTTCTTCTGACTCCCATCTCTCCAAGATACGAATGACTTTAAGGATGAGGCATTGCTGGGTGTGGATATGCTTTCCTTTGACAACATTAGTGATCTCCTCTTCGCTCAGCTGGTATTACATCGATTCAATAAATGAATTATTGAATGTGTCATATTCAACGAACAAATGAACATATCAGCTTACATTTGAATGCTAAAATATTAATAATTTAAACATAAGTAATTGACTGTGCTTCAATCTAGTAAGTTTGGTTTATTATTTAGCTTATTTATTGCTCTCCTGATTATATGATCAACATTATTGTTTCTTTAAAAATGTGCAAATCTTTGAATCAAAATCAAATAGAAGCATCACTATCAAAGATTCCTCTGAACATGCAGTAATATGCTGGTTTACCTCTGCATTCGCATATGTACCAAGATCGTACTGAGTTCTTTGCTTTTATGCTGCTTTATCAATAATGTTAGAAGTGCGTAATGCAAGACAAGAAAGGGAACAAGTAGCTGCATCAAGTACTCAAGAAAAAAAACTTCTTTAGCGGCGGGATGAACGAGTTCCCGGTCAAAGATATCGTACTCTATTTAAAGTTCCATCACATGTTCGAACAGTTTGTTGATGTCGTCATCGGCACCAATATGAATCATTACACTCTCACCAAAACTATCCTCATCATATTTTCCCTACTCCAGTCAGACTAAACAGTCAAGAGCCATCAACTTTACTCAGTTCTCATGAACAATCTTACCTAATCTGCAAATAGTCTTAAGGTAGAGGCTGGGAAGCAGTACAATAACAACAAGAACTACCTTTCGCCTCAGAAGAAAAGTGGATTAGACTCTCTCAAAAGAGCACTCAGCTTCAGCACTTAAAACAATTATTCAAATAGCTATTATCTGATTCATCATATTCTAGAGCCATTGATATCAATCTTGAAGAGGATAGAAGCCAACTACGATCAGGTATATAGACCTCAAGTTCCGATGAACGAGGAACTTTGCTGGGCCACCATTAACTTTCTTCATAAATTTGGAGACCTACACAAAAGTTTTGAAGAGATCGGACGATATTATTTTGTAGAGTTCGTTCGGGTCATTTTCTAAATTCTGAAAGTGATTGATGTTGATATTGCTGCTCTATACCGCAACACTAGTGAATACTTGCAAAATTAGATAGACAGGAGTGGTCAGGATATTATTGATGAGGAAAAATATGAGCTAACTCCAGCCGAGTAAAATAAATTGAAGCAACTGTTGATGTTCGTTAACTAAATGGAGCTTCTCAACGATGACCTGAGGGTTCTCTACTGTGGGAGATATTTTGGTTTAAAATTCCATAAATGTGGAATTAAGGCCCCTTAGTTCTTCAAAGCTGAGGAGAAGATTGAGTACCTCGACAACATTTTGAAGTCCCATCAAAGATCTTCGGCAAAAAGGTTAAGAAGTTCAGCGAAGTCTCTCTCATATATTGAGACCAGTGATACGCCCTATCCAAAGTAGCTGAGAGAAACCTTTTAGTCAGATGCTTTCCTTTCTCAGGTGAGGATCATCCATAGCTAATGATTTATGAATACTGAGTTATTCTTCTGAACAGTCTTCTTATTTTTGTAAACTCAAGTCAAATAGGTTTACAGGAAAGGGTAAATCGTCTTATTCATTCTGCTTTTCCTTATTAGATAGAGATCCGAAACTCTAAAAAAATGGGAGCTATTTTAGCTCTTTAATATTTATCCCTTTCTTCCTGACATATCCTTCTTGATTGATTTTAATAATGGCAGAAAAATAGAAGAGAAAGAATGTCTCAGAGTATCAAGAATTGAAAGACTCCCGAGCCAAAGATCTTATGAAATAATTTGAGCAGTTCATCACTGGTCTCCGGAAGGCCGCAGCTAACAAAACTCTATATTACTGTTTAAACTATGCAGAGAGAAATGGATAGTATGATTAAATAGATGAGCAAGTATGTCTCCGAGACAGGGTAAACCTAATTGAGAACAAAATTGCAGAAGCACTGCCGATACTTACGCAACAGTCAATGAGCTACGAATAGTGCATGGCAGAATGCTAAAAAAATAGTATCAGTTATGTCGTTGCCAATCAGTCTTGCAAGAGGGTCTTTGAGAAAAATTTCGAAAAGGCGACTACCCAAATCGAGTAAAGGTTGAAGGCCTATTAAATAATCTGATTAATTGAATGACATATAAACCATTTTAAATCATATTAAATCTAATGTCCGGCCTTTCAGAAGAGCAAAAGCAGGAGCTCGAGAAGAGAATACCCAGAGCTGCTTTCCTTGTACATACCACCTCATGAAGGATAACATCGAAGACATCTGCAAGAAAGGAGTAGATTCAGTCCTCTCAGAGCTGGATCAGCAGTACAATCGCTACAGATTGGCTGAGGGACAACTCCTTAGGAGCCATCAAAGCATGATCACTAAAATACCTGAGATCGAAAAGACCATTCAGATGGTTGAAGCTCTCGCATCAAACCAAAGTAAGAAAGCCATCTATTCAGAAATGGATGTTGATTTCCTGATTAGTGAGGGAATTTTCGTCAAGGGTCGAGCTAAAGAGCCTCTAGAGCATATCAGTTTATGGCTGGGAGCTAATACTGTTGTTCAGCTGACATTCAAATAAGCTTTGGATCTTCTCAGGACAAATTTGACAAACGCACTGTCCAGTCGTGAGCAAATTTCAGAGGAACTGGCGTACGTAAAAGACCAGAAGACAACTACTGAAGTGAACGTTGCCAGAGTTTACAACTATAGTCTTCAACTCAAGAGATAGCAGCAAATGGCGCGTGCACGAGAGGAAAGGGAGGAAAAATGATTGTAATCATAGTTGAATATGTAATTTTACCTGAAAACATATTTTGTGGGATTGGATATAGAAGTCGCAGGATTAAGAAGTCGCGCGTTTCGGGAGGAAGACATGAAATTGACGGATTTATTGATTAATATATTGACTGAGGATAATAATGTCATAACTCAAACAAAGATTCCTTTGTGCCAACAGTCCCAAGCCACCCAATTTCGATTAAGAGAGAACTCGGCAATTTGAGCGACTGCTCACACTGATCAGCACCACAGACCGTGCCAAGTGGCTATCGACAGGTTTTAATTGCGGGCCAATGATTGAGTCATACAAGCAGGTCTATGGTATGACTAGTTAGCAGTTCGAAACTGTGTTGTCTTTGTTAATAAACATTGCCTTCAAGGAGAAGGGGCTGAGCACCGATATTCGAGCTTACATTTTAAAGCTGTTGAACTCGATGTCTCAGTATCAGATCAAAATTACCAACAACTTTTCCATTTCCAACATAAAACTTCTCAAATATCTATAAGGACTTGTTGAAGGAGGAGTGGATGGAAATCTCAAACACTCTGACGCTCTAATTGAAGATTTATCCAAATTTGTCCTCTTCTTCTCTAGGTTTGGATAGGATGTTGTGGAGTAGGCCCTCTAGATGGCTGTCAACTTCAATGACATCCGGTACCTCGCCATCTTCCTGAGATCCATCAAATCTGAACAGGTGGCGTTAAGGCTGTTGACTGAACTGTTTTCTGACAATAATTTATGGGATAGAGATTGCTCCTGGTTCTACATTCTTGGGTAAGTAAGTAGAAAATTTCCAAAGCTCGACTACAGCAAGTACTATCAAACAATCATGCAAGAAGTCATCAGAACTTTTACGACTCTGATCAACTCTGACAACGAAGAAAGCATCAAAAAGATTACTTCAGGGGATAACTACCTTCAAATACCTGCAGTTCTCAACTCAGTGGCCCTCATTTTAGCCTTCCTACTACTGCCTGAACATAGGCCTCAGCACGTCTTCATCAAATCATGCATTGAAAGACTATTTTCATTGATCACTGGAAGTCTCGATGTCATAAACCCTCCTGAGTACCTCAATTAAATGCTCACCTTTCTGAAATCATTTGCAAGGTTCTTTTTGCTGAGGTACCGAGGATAAAGAGGGTTATTCAAGCTTTACAACTAAGATGCCATTGAAGATTACCATGAGCCAAAAGATGATCCAAAAATGATCGACTAAAGTGCCGAGGAATTCTTCGATTCTCTATGGCCCGACATCATTCCTCGCTTAGTGTATTATGAAGATCCTTAATCCTGTAGGCCCTCAAAAATCATTACTGACCTTTCGATGTACAAGCCTGAAAAATTTTTGGCCTTATCGCTGGCTTCTATTATGAATGTAGTTGGACGGGGAGATCCGACATTAGTCTCATTTCACGGCTGCAAAATATCTCTTCTTTTTTTGCAAGAATTCATCATGGTTGACTAGCCTGAACATCTTCCACAATACTTTTAATGTCTCGAAAAAATGATAGGTCACTTGGAAAATCTGGGCATTCCTGAAAATATCGATATGCTCGAGCTGTTCTTTAGAAGTTTCCTTTTCCTGACAAACAGTCAACTCGAACAGCACTATGTCCAGTCAATGGTCGATGACACACTGACCATGATACTCGACATTCTTGAACCCATGGCCATCAGTCTTGATGATGCTGATGATGACCAAGCTGAACTTTACGTCGACTTTGCCAATATATTTTTACCATTCTTTGTCCGCCTCGATGAAGAGCAGATCAGTAGATTTGGGGAGAAATTTTTATATCGGTTGGCAAATCAGGTGCCCGAGCATACTCAGGTCTACGAATATTTATCGATCGCCTTGACTCTCATTGATGACTCTTTTGCTCATAAAGTTTTCAAGATAATAAAGAGTAAGCTCCTGACGTAAGAGACAGAAGACTCTAAAAAGATCCAATACGAGTTTTTACCAAAGACGCATGCTTCTCTGTACCTTACAAACGAAACTGTACTCAAATGGTATGGAAGCCTTCTCCAATGCATTTTCCAGTATCATCCCAAAAACATTGTGAAGCATTGGAAGGACATCTAGGCAATCATGATTGTCCTCTTTAGAGAGTGGGAAAACCAAATTTATCTTGAGCTTGGGCTTGACATTCTCTACAACATTGTACTTTGCCTATGCAAGCCGGAATTTTCTTGGAAAGAGTTCAGCAAGGCAGAAAATTTCAGGTATGACACTCTAAACATTCACTATGAAAAACTGTCCAAGGAGGTTGTCGACTTGATTGACTATCTTTACTAGACCTACTTTGAAAACATCAAAAAATATTTGGAGAATAGATACAGCAAAAGTCTGCTCAATGGAAACTAAGGGAGTGTCTTAAGTGATTTTGAGAATTACTATGAGCAGAACATGGACAACGATATATTGAGAATCAGGAAAAGAAATTTAAAGCTAGTCGACTATGTTCTGATGCCTAAAATCAGTGGTGCCGACGATGTCTACGACAAAAAGATCATCTATAGGGCACTCTCCATCCAGTATACCATCACTTCCGCTATGATGTATCGGCTTCCATTTCACTCAAAAATGGAAAACATTGGAGATTTCCTGACCGATGAGAAATTCATCAACATGCGTCCAAGGCTGTGCAAATACCTTGAGTGGGTCATGTAGGTATTGGGACACTATGGCATGTTCTCTGAAGATCAGTGCGTCAAGTTGTTCAACTTCTTTTGGAGATAAAGCCATGACGAAGTCTGCTATACTGCCCCTGTCGAGGCTACTAACGACAAGCTCTCCCCTTTCTACTACTCACAAATGTATCGCAAAAAATAACTTTTGAGAAGCGCTTATCTGATTGTCAACGAAGCCTATCTGAATCATATGACTCGACTTGGGTTCCATCTCTTAACCGAGCCCACTTCTCATATCAATAATGAGAGGTATCTATAAAGCAATTTCATCCTGGGACTATCCCCAACCTACGAGCCCAGTTTGCATTCCTACTTCCCCACCTACGTGGAGGTTCATCAATACCATCGGTAGCTGATGGCCATCCTAAGATATCACCTCAACCCTTCAAACTCAAAGGGATACCTGGCTATATACCTAAAAGAAGAGGACGAGGCAACAAAGGAAAGGTACAGCAGTGCTATAAGGTACATGTTGATTTCTTTGAAGAGGTTGCTCAACATCTTCAGCGACCAATGCTGCATGAGGGACTAATTTGTCAGAAATACAATCTTTTAAATTGTCTCTCTCTACAAACTGCTTCCTAAAAAGAATGAAAAAAGCCTAATATATTAAATGATCTATGTCATGCTTGTCTTCTCCTTTGACGCCAATACCTGTCGAAATTATGAATAATATTCTCTCAAAAAATACTGGTAGCTGAAGTTAGAAGGAAGCCCTGAAACATAAAACTACGAAATCGCCAGCGCCCAGAAAGGGTTTAATATTGAGAAGGTCATTGAAGGCATCACAAAGGAAGAGGAAAAGGTCATCGATCAAATTGATCTTATTAGAGGACTCAAACTGACAAGATCCTGCTCTTTCTAAAATGACTCAGACCTTGAAAAACAGTTAGAAAGAGCTGTCTGCTACCTTCTTAAGAAACTTGAGGATAGTGTCGGACGACCTGAGAAGGATGTAGGAGTATATCTTCTCATGCTTTTACTATACTCGAATGCTCTCTCCATCTAAAACCCTCTTATTGGCAGACTTGTCACACTGCTCGCAGCACTTTGCCAGCAGGAATATTCATAGCTATTCGAAATGAGCAAGACTGGCTTTTTCCATATCATCAATCGATTCAACTACAATCAAAGAATAAAGACTGAGATTGAGAATACTCCAGTCAAAAGAACATGGGAAAATTTTCTGAGGTTTAAGTATATCGGAGGTGAAAAAATTGACTATGAAAAAGCAAGAATATAAAAAGATTAACAAAACTTCTATCCAACCCCCAAGCTCATCATGAACACATATAAAGAGTTAGCTTCTGACTCTTCAAGCCCATCCTTCAGAAACGAAAGGATTCTTTTCGAAATACTGAAAGACTAAAGCATCATGTTGAAGTTCTTGAAAAATTGCTCACTCGATCCTGAGCTCAAGCAGTCTGATCAAGGAGCCTTTATGGTGTCAGAATAAAGCATAAAGTCGGTGTCGGCTGGAGCTCATAAGTTAATGCACTTTATCTGGGATGGCAATCCTTCAAAAACACCACTTTTCATGGGGATGCTCGAAAGGTATTCTTCCTCTCCTCTCAACATCTACAACCGGATGTTTAGGAAAATAATCAGGTTCAGCAATGAAGAGACAAAGAAAGTGTGCTATGACCTTGCTTAAAAACTCCGAAAAAGTGACGAGCAGTAAATGATTCGACTCTCTGCGTACATCAGCTGTTAGTTGCTGATGAGGAATCCTAATTCGCCAAACAATCAACCCTTCATTAATTTCCTTGGCTAATGCACTAAGGAAAATTTTGACTATGTGTTGATGGGCTTCTATGGAATTTTCACTTCCAACTTCATCAGCGGATAAAAAAGTTATGACTTGGTTTTACAAACACTCAGATCTCTGAAAGGAGCTCCCAGATTGAGACATTTGGAACTGTCGAACACATACATCATTGCACAGGGTCGGTTTGCTAGAAAGGCAGCCTATTAGATGAATACAATGTTCATGAAGGGCATTGAGGAGGGAGCAGACGAAATTTCTGAGGCTATTGTCAGCATGATTACAGAGTGTTGGGTCCAGGCTGTCAACTTGAAAATTCTTGATCAATGGGTTGAGGAACCGCTGCAAGAGTTGATTGACAACCAAAAGATATTCATTCTGAACGAGCATGTTGCCTACAACCACGAAAGCATCCTTATATCTTTGTTAAGCGAGCTCATGAGGAAAGCCAAGGAGTAAGACGAACATTCCTCATCGGTTAGATTGTACAGCCAGATTGTTAGAAAGCTACTTGCAAGCATCAACATATATCGTTTTAACAGCTATTTCTTCAAATTGCTCAGATAAGCCCTTTTCTACGTCATTGAAAGGCCTCAGTCCATCGACGATGACTCTTCTGATATTGCAGTCACCACTCAACTCTGTGATAGCGAGTATCCAGAAGATATCTATCAAGAGATCTTGGCTCGTTTGGTTCCGATGACGGATAGAACACTCTTCGTTGTTAAGAAGAAACTCATGTTTATCCAGGGTATGATCATCAACCGTACCTTCAGATTCAACAAGGTCGATCTACCTCAGCTTCTTGAGCTCAACGAAAAGCAGCTGACTTTAGATTTTATCGTCACATTATCCAACATGATGAGACTCATGAAAAATGATGAATTAACTGAGGAGGTCAATAGGATTTTGAAAATTACAAATCAAAGGCCTAAATTCGAGACCTACACTTTAATAGCTTTGCTGATGGCTGCAGGAGTAAGAGAGTTTGAGTGGAGAGAAGCGATTCTGAGGGACCTGATGAAGCACAAGAAGGACAAGCTAATAAAGGAGGGAATTTCTGAGTGGTGGAAGGGCAAGACACCTGAAACAGAGCAGGAAAACAGGCTGTCAGATTTGGTGCGTAACTTTGAGAATCCCTATAGTTATTTTGCATGATAGATGTATAAATATTAATTGTAAAATGTTTTTCTAACTAGCTTAAATAGAGAAACTCTCAAAACAAACAGACGACCTCGAAACTGCCCACTAAAAATTAAACACCTTCATCATCGACGCCTACCAATCTTAACCCAAGGTCAAAAACTCACTCTCTTCTACTATATCCGACATTCTCAGTGTCGGCCAGCAGAAATCAGACCTATTCAAGAAGATAGAAGATGATGCGATGCATGGCTATCTTGTACCCTCCTTCATAGACTTCGATAGGTTCACCCAGGACAGAGGAGATCTACCGGAGTGGGCAAGAGTTGTTTTTGAGAAGGAATTTGAAAAGCAGAAGCAGTCGTTGGACGTCATGGCTAAAAAAATATACTCCAGTCATGCTCTTACAGAAGTACTTCACCATTTATCAAGGCAAAGGACAAGCATGAACGGCAGTTAAATTCTTTCAAGGTGCTTAGCGATCGCTATCGGGTGCTTTCAGAATACGATGAAACAATAGATATCATGAACGAAGCTGAGAAGATGAGACAGATCACCAATGCAACAACCTAGAAGTTTATGGCCTACCTCCATGTGATCGCTTCTAAGCTGATGGCCTTCATATAGGAAATGAGCTCAAAGTGTCAAAGCTTTGGAAATCAGCTCAATAGTATGGCAACAAGAAGCACTAATGAATTCATCCAACCTGAAAGACCTCCTGTGCTGATGGAACACTACCCTCAAAAAGCATACTATGCGTCATCCACAAAAAGCACTGGGTAAAACTGGCTGACAAGGGCCAATAGAACTCTTGACAGGACCAATTTCAGGGGAAAAAATCCTCAGGATTACTTACTCAGGCAACCGCGCTGGCTCAACACTTTTTCATCTGATTACTATCTTTGATTATATTCAGATATACTCAATCACATTCCTACTTCTCACAGGGAGTGTCCTCAAGATTTGACTATTACTCGGGTGATTCTGACTAATTGAACAGGTTTTCACTCTCCTCGACTTGAGATTCATTCTATTTGATGGCATCACTTTCCCCGTGCAAATAGGAACAGACAGGGTTTCTCTCCACATTGGAGCCTCTTCTGCTGAAGGGCTTGCCAGATAGTCCCTCTCTGCACCATCTGACAACATTTTTCTGAGGAATTTCAAGTTCCTTGCTGATAGAGGCAAATGTCTTTCCGAGGAGGTGCATGTTGAGGACGAACTGCTTTTCTTCAATAGTGTAGGATCGATAGGGTCCTCTGGGCTGGTTCTTGGATATGTGCTTAGCCTTTCTTCTGTGTTGAAAAGGTGATGGTTGGCTTCGGCAAAATTGAGGAAGGGCCAACATGTCCGTCATTGTTTTGGTGAAGTAGCTGGCCCTACTGATCTTTTTGACGGTGAGGTTCACTAGCTAAGGAGGTAGTTACTTTTTTTCAGGAGGAGGTGCGATAGTTGGTGAAGTTGTTCAAGATTGGCATCAATGCTGACATCGACATGGGAGCAGACTAGGTTGCCCTCAAGTCTGAACTTCTGGTGGTTGAACTATCGTGAGAACTAGTTAAGCCTACTGAAGAGGTATTTGAGGCAGGACTCAAGTTGTGCGAGGTTGGGTCGTTCGATGTTGGACAGCCAATTTTCCATTGCAATATGCACTGATCCAATTCCAAAAGATATTCATACATTGATGCTTTTATAAATTGACAGTAATCCCCCAAATGACTGAAACATCAGGATCCAACTCCTTCGTTTATCTTCATCATCTCCTCCTTCGCCTTTATCTCTATCAGTCTGAACTGATCTTCGTAAAGCTTTATGATCTAGCATATCTCGTCAGTTGACATGTCCTCCAGGCCATTGGATTTTATGAACTCTTCTAGGGATTTTTCATCATCACCGATGAAATAATTGACGGCCACTGCTGCACTGATGGCATCAGTCAACTGATGAAACCTCAAGAAACGACTCAAGGCTACCACCTCAGCTACTTCTTCTGACAAATTCTCATCGCAATATTCTGCTTTAAACCAAAACATACTGTGGAATATTTTGAAAGTAATTGGGTCAACAACCTCTTCGTACTTGCTTGATCGAATCGGCTTGTTCACCTTCACTTTTGCTGGGTTGTAATCATGAGCAAGAACGAACTATCTCATGATATCGAATGGCCTGCCCTTCTGAGCAATGTTTTAAGGGATGGGATATGGCTCATGATGGTTGTTGCTGAGGTATTAGATGTTGAAGTTGAGGATTTTCCGATCAAATTAAATGGTCTGAACCTCTCCTTTTTCGTTGTGGATCTAGAAGAGAATGTTTTCTGCTGGTTCCATTTAAATTATTTGAAGCTTATCCAATGAGATTGTATAATTATCAAATCATACTCTTTAGGGTCATGGATTTCTTGAAAAGGATAGGAACAGAAAGGCACAAGTATAAGCTATAGTTTTTCCTCAAAAAGGTTGTCATCAACAAGAACCTTCCTGGAAAAGTATACATCAGCGTCAGAAGAGGTAGATCATGGCTCACTTAGGCGACCATAAGGCGAACACAGAAAAAATGGTCCCCATCGAAGATAAAATATGCCATTTTGGAAATTAAGTCCTCACTTTTCCCGCCTTGACGCTTTTCTATGACGAAGATGAGAAGCAGTATCAAGAAAAGAAGGTAGGATAATTCTTATGAAGGGGGAAATGAAGGTCATTCTGAAGACAGACAATGACGAAAAAAAATTACTTGGAATAGCCAGCTTTGATGTCGCCACATATGCTAATGAACAAAAGACAAGGACTTTCAAGTAAAAGATCGAACTACAAGAAATGCCCAAGGGCTATAGAGGTTACATTTCCTTCCAGGTCTACATTTAGTTTGTAGGAGAAGGGAGCTAAACTTCCAAAACCAAGGAAGACAAAGGATCAATGAAGGACCTTTCGCCATATGGAAAATTCATGGGTAAATTTTAGAGCACTCCTGCTTATGACAAGCGCTAAAATGGAAGCGTTAGCGGGGCATAGGATAACCTCAGAAGATCAAAGCATTCAGATCGACCTCCAAGACTCAAGAAAAGAACCCAGTCCGAAGATTAAGACGAGCTTTTCAGTTCAAAGAGAGATAAAGGGCAAGCATCTAAGGTATCTTCTCGATCGAGGAAGAGAGATTAATATTCAGAGATCAACAAGCAGGAGTCTACAGTTTTCAGAGAAGAATAGAAAAACAGGAAGGTCAAATCAAGAAGAGGGAGTAGAAGTTAGGATGAGGAAGAGCTGTTTGGCTATGGCCGGCAGAAGGAATAGTAACCAAGGACCAATCACAAAAAAACTCACAAAAAAACAGCTGAATAGGAGGGATCATCTGGTGTCACTGCTCAAGCCAATCAGCTCTTTGATCACAAAGCATTTGACAAACCTAAGATCAAAAAGAAAACAAGGAAGTAATCATAAGACGAGGGGTCAGACGGTGTTATAGATAAGGCAGAAAATATTTTTGAGAGGGCTGCATCAAAGGGGAAGAAGGTAGACTAGTTCTACTAGGATGAAAACTATGATAAGAAAGGGCCAAAGAGGAGCAAAAATATAGCAAATCAATCGAACAAAGACACAAAGTCAGAAAAAGGGGTGAAAAAATAAACGAAAGAACCCAACATATTTGAAAGCTAGCCAACAGATATGCAAGAAAGCCAACCATTTTTCTTTGACGATCCCAAAACCTACCCAGAGCAATATCAAAATTTACCGAAGGCTCAGACGGATCTTCAATAACAAAAAATAATTCCTTTCTAGACCAAAAACAATGAAAGTGAGACACGAAAAGAAGCATCTAGTTAGAAAAGTTATGGTACTCCCAAAAGAAACAAAAAAGTAAAGGAAAACACCCTTGCGATTAATTCGAAAGAAAGTAAGTAGTCAAGGTAACGAATTTATAGCGATAACATTGACAATGCAGATGCCAACTTCAACAAAAACAAGGTTACAGTCTCAAATAGAGGAAAGGAGGTCAACAGCTCAAAGGAAGTTGAGCCATCGCTTGAAAGTAGTCAGCAGAGTGATGTACAGAGCTACTTTAAATAGCCAGCTGAAAAGCCAAAGTAAAGACAGCCTTAGGTTCCACCTATTAGTCCTGAGGCATTAAATTTTCAAAGGCTAAAGGAACCCCAGTAGAAGAGTGTTCCTCAAAGGGTGGTTGAAGAAAAAGATAATGAAATAAAAAAATTAAACTCGTAATTAAAATCAAAGAATATTGAAATAAAAGAGTTGAAAGATAGATTCAAATAAGCAGAAAAGCTTAAATAGCAGTTAGCTGATTATGATTTAAGGTTACAAGAGGATAAAATTAGACAAAAATAGCTTAGAGAACAATCGAACAACCTAGAGAAGTAAGTAGCAAGGCTCAAGGCTGAAAATCAAGATTTGAAGCGTCAGATGAACAAAACAGAAAGTTTCTTCAGATAAACCGAAGAGAGATATCAAAAAAATACTGACGAACTGGATCTCCAGTAACAGATAAAAAAGTTAGAAAAATAGAAAAATTAGTACCTGTTGGCTCTTCAAAAGGAAAAGGACAAAAATAAAAAGTAATCGAAAAACTACAGCCAGGAGGTGGAGAAGGAAAAATTAAAATACAAAGAGTATGAAGATATGTCAAAAGCAGAGCTTAAAAAATTGAAAGACGACTTGCTTAGTAAGCTCAACAATATTTAAATTTTGAAGGAAAAACTGAAAGAAAAGAGTGGTGAGCAGGAAACGCTTCTAAGATAAAACAATACTTTAAACTCCAACAACATAGAGCTTGAGAAAAAGCTGGGCCTGCTTAAAATCAAGATATGTGAAAAGTTGAATGAGGCCTATGAAAATGGAGAAAACTAAATGATGAATGTTCTCACGTCATTAAATGAGGGTCTCTGATTGTACCATGTTGCTTATCTACACTATAAAATTATCAATGAGCCATCATTATGACAATGAGTTCTTAACTGAACAATGTCTGGAATACCAAACTCTCAAGGCCCTCATCCAGAAGAAGCACTAGATTAGAATTAATTTCTCAAACTCGAGTGCATTTCGCATGCTTCATCTGAAGATGAAAAATCATTGCAATAGATAAGTTCTCTCATTTGCCCATAATGACTCCTTGAGAAGTCAAAAATACACTTTAAATCCCAAGGAGAGAATAATTGGGCAGTATGAGACCATATAGAGGACAAAGGCTATCAAAGACGACGATCTATTTGAGGTTGTGGAGAGACACAAAGGCAGATTGGGAGCTCTAGGGCATTCTTAGGAGAAGCCTTTAATGAGAAACTCAACTATGAGCAGAACTTATCGGAGAAAGAAGACACCACAAAAGCGAGGATCATCAAATTAATTGATTAGCACAGAGAAAGCAACCCTTAAAAATGGAAGCTTACCCGTCAGATCAACTTCAATTATTAATAAACAACAAGATAAAAGGTTTCAAAAGGTGAAGCTCGATGAAAATATTGCTAACTTTTTATAAATCGAAACACTTTAAGTTCGTAGACAACACTAATACTCTGGCAGACATAGTTTTTCTCCTGATCACCTGCTTTTGAAAAATAGACTGAAGGCGAACAAATCCAAATTGTTGGAAGCAAAGAAAGACCTTCCTTTCGATAAAACAAAATAAAAATAGGATATTAATAACTCTTAAGTAAGACTGTACCAAACAGCAATCCCATAAGCCTCCCATATGAAGTCATGCGAAAAGTTAAAATACTCAGAACTCATTGAAAGATAATTATTTTTTACTCAAAGAAAGCCACCTTATACATCTTCAAGAAAAAGAAAAAGCTGGGTCAGTATAAGCCCCAAGCCAGGCCCGAAACCTACTAACTATCCGAAAGGATGCAATCAAGAGCACGAGCATGAGGAAATCTGCAGGCCATGGACAGGTAAATATGTTGAGGAAAAGCCTGACGATAACCAATAAATTAGAATTAATCCTGAGATATGATTTTGGACCTATTCTTTAATTATTTCGAAATTTAGTTATTCGATGTGTTCCTTCGGGAAGAATACGCCAGGCACATAGATCGAAGATTGCCAGTTTGAATCCTGTGATATAAAATCAGAAAGCAGCAATGAGTCTCGGAAGGAGGCCTACTTCAGGTCGGCAATCAAGGATGATTCAAAGGATAGAAATAATAGATATGTAAAATAGACACGCTCCCAATGGCAGTCAGGCCATCACCTTAAGCAAACAAAGCCCTTCTTGAACAGCCTCCTCCAGGTTTTTTCCTTGAAGAAGCATCTAAGTGGGCCCTCATATGCAAGGAATCAACTGAACTCCATCTTCATCAACGAAAAATTGCATAAAAATATAGGCCCTAAGGAACAAGAACGTCGACCTAAGTCTGCTTGCTTCAATGGAAGAACCAGGGCATAAAATACAGCATTTTCGACCCCAAATAATGTGGGAAGTTCTCCTCTGAATGAGCAAACTGAACTGGTTATATGTGCAAAAAACCCAATCAAGACAGATAGTACGTATCAGGTGAGTATTAAAAACCCTAGTTATTTTACCTCTGCACATATTGATGATAATAGAAAAAGCACGCAGCAGGCATCTACTGTTTTTTCCAAGCTTAATGTCCTGGCATGCGATAAAAAACTGACACGGAAGAATCGAAGCTCTATCACCATCACCCCGATCGAATGTATCAACGGATAAATATCTGCAAAATAGCTGACCTATATTTCCAAAAGCAAGCTGGCGAGCGGGACCGGCAAAAGCAGACTGTCCCGAAAGAAGGCTTGCCAAACCATTTCTGCATCACACACCTTTTCAAAACTAACTGTTCACGGGCGTCCTCGGAACAATAATAACAAACATAGTATGTGGTTGAAGTAAAATAGATCCCACTTTGAGTAACAGAGTGAAGAAGATGCCTCCGATATAATGAATAGCAAAGGTGATCCCTTGCATAAGATGTGGGGCACAGCTGACTCATACGTGACTAAATCGTGGAAAGGCAAGAAAAACAGAAGAACTAATTTCAAAGATACTGTCAGTGCCAATAAATCATAGTCCAGAGACTAGCCCCATTTATTCATTGAACAAATTCATTTAATGAATGCCAAATAGCGAAGGTAATTTTATCAACCACAAAAAATAGTGTCAAATGGATTATTTACATCAGCTGAGAACCTTCCATTGAATGCCTAACTTCACTAATTTTAAAAAAGTGGACGTGTATTCGTATGGCAATAGCTTTGAAGTGGCCTATTGCTCTTGATATTCATTCCATATTGACTAATTCATGATAAAACGCTTCAATAAAATTTATAATTAGTAGTTTGAGATCAATAAAATATTGATAGATATGGACAAACTGTTGGATTCAAGACGCCAAAGAGATGAACCCCATTAACGACTTGGGACTATTTCTCCTTAAAAATATGGAAAGGGAGCCTACTGCGATATGACATACACCCCCAGCAAACTAGCTGATAATGTTCTGTTCAGAGATGTCTCCAATCTTAAAAAAATAGAAGAGGAATCCACAAGGACCCGATAATATGAGGCCCAAAATCAAATCTTGGTTGACCAAGTAAACTACTTGAAGAAAGAGAGGGATGGGATTTCTACATCTCTGAACGGAATCATTGAAATGTATAAGGGAATAATTGCTGACATGGAAAGTAAAAATGACGAAAGACTAAAATAATCTCAAAAGCGTTGGAGTGAAGAAATCCAAAAGTATATCAAGGACAAATAGGAAGAAGCCAGGTATTTCCAATCAGAGAAGGAGCTGCTTGAGGAAAGAATTGAAGCATTAGAAGCAGAAGGTCAGGCATTGAAAGATTAGTTAGCTAACTTCTCCTAAGACAAGACCTCTATTTTTAATTAATTGGAACTATCAAAGGCTGAAAACAATCATTTGAAGGAGAAGTACAACGAAAGCCTCAGGAAAGCATAAGAGGATAAGCAGAGAGCCAAGGACGAGTATGATCAGCTGAAGCGAGAAATGTTGCATGCTGAAGTATAGGCAAAGAATAAAATGAATGAATAGCTGCACAAGAAATAGCTGGAAATAGATGCCCTTGAGAGATCTCACAGAGCTGAGCTTGAAATGGTCTAAACGACAAGAAAAAATGAGTTGATTCTCAAAAATTAATAAGTAAAAGAGTTAGCCCGAGCTTTTGAGAACGAGAGTAACAGATTAAAAGATATATTGAGCGTGAAAGATCGAATGATCGAGAATCTGTCAATCGAAAACAACAAGGAAAAGAACAGGATATTGAAGATGACTCAGGAGTATGAGACATAAATCAACCATCTCTCACACGAAAAAAACAGGCTTATTGATGAGATATAGTATCTTGGAAAAGACAATTAAATTTTGACCAAAGACAAAATGGCCGTAACTGGTGATTTGTAGAAATAAAACATCGGCTTAAGGGAATTGCTGATTTAGAGTTCAGGGTAGTTGGACCGCTGCAAGAAAGAGTTCCTAAGTTTAGCAAATGAAAACACGATGCTGCTATCAAAGTTGAAAAGTGCAGAAGAGGAAGCAAGGACGTGGAGAGACAGCTATTATCTCAACAAGACCAGGCCATATTGATTATGTTTTGGTAATAAAATTTATCAAAACTAACTTAAATTGATATTCGATGATTCGACGATCGAAGTTATAACAGTTAAAGCATGAAAGACTACCCCTCTTTCTTCAGCCCTTAACCACCTTGCCCAGCCCATCAAAAATATACTCCTGTCACTATTGAAGCTCGAGACACCTTACAATCATTTAGTTATGATCTACTCATTGATGCTCCCAATACTATTATTGTCCGAGGCCAATAAAAAAGTGAAGAATGTTATAAGATGAACCTCAGAGTGAAGATGGAGCCAGTCTACAACCTCTCGGAAGACTAAAAATTGCAATTGCAAGTAATTAAATTTCACATGGGCGATCAATAATTGACCTTAAGAGTCCAAAAACAAGATAATATTGAATAGATCTACCGAAAACTGAAGAGATGCCTGTCTCACAAAGGGTTTAGTTAGTATTTTAAACCCATTCGAAGATTGGGGAAGGGAGCCTTCGCGACAGTTTATCTTATTTAAAGCAAAAAGGATCAAAGAAGGTACGCTGCCAAAGTATTTTCTCGTGAGGGGCAGAAGCTGTAATTCAAGGGGAAAGAGTCTTTAGAGAACGAGATAAAAATTTTGAAAATGTTAGACCATCCAAATGTCAGTCAATACGAAGGAGTATATTAAACATAGAATCTGATCTATCTTGTGACTGAATACATTTCTGGCGGAACTTTATCGGAGTTTATGAGGGACAAGCTAAAGCTCAGAGCAGAAGTGATCACCCAGATCCTTTCTGATGCTCTCACTGCTTTAGCTTATCTACAGCAAAAAAAGATCATGCATAGAGACTTGAAGCCTGAAAATATCTTGCTGAGAAGCGAGGACA
>Ga0100402_1002123_pt1 | contig 22497 bp, 12 predicted proteins | sample CryGeyme20150102_FD_80419 | JGI IMG/M metagenome (GOLD analysis project Ga0100402, IMG submission 80419) | Groundwater microbial communities from Crystal Geyser aquifers in Utah, USA - Crystal Geyser metaG 2015-0102 | ecosystem: Environmental > Aquatic > Deep subsurface > Groundwater | place...
ACAAACATCACTTTTTCATTCGTTCGAGACGTATGCTATCTACCAAGACATTACTTCTTTGCTGTGCAAGCCTATCCAATCGCCTTGTTGTTCCCTTCTCCTTTACACCAATACCAACAGCTTCCTTTATTTCGTTCCACCATCATCATCGTTTCCTAAACGATCCATCCACAACAACGACAACAACAGCTTTTACAACTCCTCCTCCACCATTCAACTCATCATTTTAATTACCATTATTGTTCCAACCATACCACCACTACAGCATGGAAAAAAATTGTCGTCCTAAGAGCAGTTCCAAACGAGTTGTCATTGACTTGATGGACAGCAGCAGCAGCAGCAATAGTGACAGTGATGATGTCGAAGTTGTTGTTGTGTCATCCAATAACAAGAAGAGACCGGCGGCTGTCCGGAAAAAGCCTTCTTCTTCTGTTACCACCGCTAACGGTATCAAAAAAACTCGACAAGACACCAAAAGCCTGGAAATCAAACAGAGCAATGACAACAACACTAAGAAATTCAGTGTTGCTTCGTACAATATATGGTTCAATATGGAAGCCAATCCCGACGAACGAATGATGGCTTTGTCCAAAGCATTATTGGAGCAAAATACAAATGAACGTCCACTTTGGTTTGTCGGGTTTCAAGAAGTAACGGCTGCCTTGTGGGCCATGCTGTGTCCCGTACTGGAATCGGCAGGATATCGTACCTTTTGTCAAGAAGAAGCCATTTTTGGTGGTCACTACGGTGTGGCCATTGCTGTGCTTACAACACCGGACGTCGGAGTTCGCATTCTACAGCATGGCTTTGAATCGTTTCCTCGGTCCATGTCGTGTCAGGGACGAGGATTCTTGCACGTGCGAGCCCGATTGCCCCATTCGAATCAGCAAGTGGTCTTCACCACGACACATTTGGAATCCTTCATGCCTCCAGGACAAGCTGGTCCAGAAACGTATACTGGTTCTGCGCAACGACAACAACAAGTCAAACTCATTGAAACATTCTGCAACAATCACATGAAACGATTTCCAGACGTATGCACGGCCATGATTAGTGGAGACTTGAACTGGGACGATGAACGAGTGCAATCCACGGGCGCTGATCAGCCTCTACTTTCTATCATTTCTACTGGTGGATGGACCGATACTTGGTTCAGTATCCGCGACCAACGACGACGAGCTTTCATGGACAAAAATGGTAAAATCAAGAAAAAGGACGAACCAAATTGTTTCACGTACGATGGCAAGGAAAATCCAATGCTTTCGGGCTCTCTCCGACGTCGCTTTGATCGAATTTTGTTTCGCACTCAAAATGACACGACAACAACAACAACAACAACAACAACAACAACAACAACAACAACAACAACAACAACTGTAGACAATGTTATTCTAATAGGTCAAGATCAAATCGGTACCACTACATGGACAAAGCGGAGTGTCTGGAATGGTAAAGTGAGCACCAAGGTTGTGCCCCTGGCGCCCAGTGATCATTTCGGCTATGTAGCACAGTTGTCTGTGGATGATGGGGTCTAGCAAAAGGGGTTTCCGACTAAGAAAATAAACATTGTGTCTGCCAGATGCTGGCTGGCCGGCCGTGAAAATAACTCATTAAGCTAAATAATACAACATGAGCTACTCTATTTTTGTTAAGAAATCGACTTCATTGATTTAAAAAAAGCCTACTGCAGTAGTAGCTGCTGAAGAGCGGCCAATTTTTCTTCCGGGGTGGCATAGGTATTGAGCGGCAAGCGACGAAAGCGGCTCATGAAATCCATGGCTGCTGATTTCTCCTCTGGGGTGTACTTGTCGTTAGCATTACCCTCTTCGTCGGTACGTTGCTTCTTTTGGTAGTCAAAGTTTTCCAATTCCTGAGCCTTACGCTTGGCTTCCGCAATGACGACAGCGGGGAGCTTGGCCATCTCTGCAACGTGAATTCCAAAGGACTCTAGGCAGGGACCAGGCTTGACTTCGTACATGAAAGTTAGGCCCTCGCGAGCTTTTTGAGCTGTCACATGATAGTTTTTGACCTCTCGTTCCTCCTCTTCCATGGCAGTGAGTTCGTGAAAGTGCGTGGCAAAGACCGAAAAGCAGCCAATCCTCTGGACAATATATTCCGAAATGGCTCGAGCCAAACCATATCCATCAAAAGTACTCGTCCCGCGACCCAATTCATCAATGACAATCAAAGATCGTTTGGTAGCCGTCTTCAAAATAGATGAGGCTTCCAGCATTTCTGCCATGAATGTCGAAATACCACGATCCTGCAAATCACCAGCTCCAACGCGAGCTAGAATATGATGACAGATGTTGATGGTCGCACTGGAACACGGAACATAGGAACCAATCTGGGCCATCGTGACAATCGCCCCCAAAGCTCGGATGTAAGTGGACTTTCCTCCCATGTTTGGTCCTGTTAATTTGAAGTAGAAAAGAAATATATGTGAGCAGAAATTCACAGGCAGAATACAGCAACCACTCATCCCTGGACGCACCTGTCAGAAGTAGAAACGTTGACTCCCCAAAGACAAGATTAAAATCGTTGGGAATAAATTCAATGTTGTCTTGCAGTTCTACACATGGATGACGAGCAGCCTTGAGTTTGATGCCCATGCCAACGTCTTCACCATCGGTCATGGTTGGACGGCAGTACCCATGAGGACTGTAGGCCGCGACGTGGGCTAGACTCACCAACACATCCAATTGAGCAATGAGTTCATTGGTGCGCTCTAGGGGTCCTTGGTATGTTGCCGCGACTTTCATGGCGTCCTGGACGACCTGCTTTTGGTGGCGGTCGTATTCGGCGATCAAATCCTGTTTCTGGGTAGACAGTTCGCGTAGCTCCTTTGTGGAAAAGTAAACACCATTCTTGAGCAGTCGGTGTACCTTAACGCGATCAGCAAGATGTCCATCCATGAGAACCTTACTATCGTTTGTATCGGGCAGACGGAATTGCAAATTCCTGGAGGAATCACCACTGTCTGCACATGTTTCGAGGCGCACATGTTTGGAATCTAAATTGAGACCATTCGTCTCGGCCCACAACTGGTTCATATCATTGTGACACTCATCAATTTGCGCCTCGACGTTACCTAGATCCGTCATAATGTCTTTAAGTTCCTCTTTAAAGCTAGCTTTAATGAGGTACTCTCGTGGCGCCATATCCAGATCCAGGACGGCTTCTACCAAGTCTCGCGACCTCTGTAACTCGCTAAAGGCCTTTTCCAAACCCATATAGATAGACTGCAAGAGTGTCTGATCTACTTCGTTGGTGGGCACGCCCGAAATATCTCCCTCGGCCTCGGGACACACTATATTCCGCAAGATTTCCAAAAGCATTGGTACTTTTTGGGCTGTCAACAAGTAGATCTGATATAAGGACTGCAAGGCTTGTTGTGTAGACCCTATGTTCGTATTATTGTCGTCTTCTTCCGACAAGCATTGGTACACACCCAACTGGAGGGCCAGTTTGGCTATATCGGTACTGCTAAAACCGCGCAATCCTTCGTCTCGAAGTTGATCTCGTCCTACACCATTTTCGACCAATTCTTGCACTGCATCCTGACGTCTTGTAATAGCGTGTAGATCAATCAAAGGCTGTCGTAACCATCGTTCCATCAAACGCTTTCCCATTTTGGTTTGGCTCGGTTGTGACAAAATACCCAACAAGGAATTGTTGTGAGGCCGTCCTCCTACGATCGTGGCTACACCGGCATTGGGGGGTGGTAACAAGTGAATACAGGACGCAGCGGTTCGATCAAGCAGCAAGTGAGAATTCGTAGCACCGGCTTGAATGTGAAACCGTCCCATCATGTCATCGGGAACGCCACCCTGCAAAAGTCCTTCCGTGTGCAAAAAGAATCCCAGACCCTTTTGAAGTAAGGGCTGCGAGACGATTTCTGTATCCCCCCGAAAGGACAATTCCGATGCCGGTAGTAAAATCTGCGTGACTGTTTCAACGATCCGGGCCTGAGCATCCAGCTTGGGAAATTTGGAATGAATTTGATGCAGGGACGTGGGAGCTGCCGCGGCAAGGTCGGCGTCGTCGGTTTGATCGGCCAGATCCGATCGAGTCGCGATCATTTGATCCAGGGTCTGCAACAAATCCGAAGCTTGCAAGACCTTTTTACGACCGCCCAAGGATTTTTGAGCACTAACCGAATCTCCGTTCTCCGTACAAACCACGTGCAAGAGGTGCAGAGGTGCCAATTGCGTCAAGAGACTGTCGAGATGAGTGAACCGTTTGTCGTCCAGAAAAGAATAGTAAGTCAAAGTATTACGCCACGGATCATCCAGAGATTGACGAAGACGAGGTGTATTGGCCCAAACGACCACTTGATAATCCAAAGTGACAACGACAGAAGCTGTGGTTTTTAGAGCAGCAGATCGAGCCGCAGTGGATGCAGTGGATGCTGTGGAAGGTCTCATTGGAAGGCTAGTACCAGTACCAGTGCTAGTGCCATCGCTACTGTTGTTGATATCACTTTTCTTGGTAACATAGGCGTCCATGATGTATGGTTAGAAGAGTGATTTTGATAAAGCTACTTCCAGAATACGATCAGACTGGAAGATTAGATGCTACAATAATAAAATAATGAGAGGAAATAAATCTCGATTCTACGAGCTAGACTCGTCTAGTTTTATGGCGGCAAAAATGAAACAGAAATGACAACAGAACACGTGTGCGTCCTCATTTACATTTTCTAACCTTAACTCTGCTGCATCTCAATTTTCATGCATTCGCAATCACTACTGCTACCAAGCAATAATTTGGCATATTTGCGGCAGCAATGAATAATAACAACATCATAATAATATTATTATTTCGTATGAGTAGACTGCTGTACTCATACATTACTCGAGTACAAGCTAGCAGACTGGAAGGAAACAAATAAATCCATGTACAAAGCATCCAAACCAGCAAATCTTCACAGTACGGAAAACAACCGCCGAGCTCTTGTATCCGCTAGTTTACATGTTTCCTTCTCCTTTTTATGGCACTTTATTAGTAGAGTATGAATGTATGAATGCATTCGGATTTCTTTGCACAATTTTAGTTCTCGTCTGTGTTAAGTAGGTTTTCTCGAGACACGTTCCTATTGCATCCTCCCCACACCGCGCCGAGAATTGTTCGAAAGTAACAAGCAACAAAAAGGAGACTGCCAAGAAATTTGGCTTCTTCATGACGAATGTGATTGCCATTGCTCTGCTACTTTGGCTAGCAGTAGGGAACAGTATATCGTGTGTCTTTTCTCTGATTGTACCGCCGATTTCTACCAAGAATTTTGGTCCTTATCATTCAACAACCACTAGTATCGTTCTGAAAGACCAACAACAGCGTGGGGATGGTATCGGTCGATCCGGCAACAACAACAACAACAACAATTCGTCGTCTCTGCGAACATCATCATCATCATCTGCCCGATCACGACAAAACAATTCCTGGCAACCGGGAGGACCGCGACGGAGAAATATTTCCGCAAGCCAAATAGGACAAGAAAAAGTGGATTCTTTTCTTCGCAAGTTTGCGAATAAAGAAGAGATCAACCAGTGGATGCAAGACAAGGTAAACGAAAATGACTCCGAAAAGCTAGCGACTAACTCGTTTTTCCCACAAACATGGTCTTCTCGAGACGAAACAGACTTCATCCGTGCCTTGAGAGATATGGGGGCCTATCAAGCACTGGAGCTCTTTGTTTACCGTTTTGCCCGAAAGAACGTATTTGTGTATACAGCTGCCATTTCAGCCTTGGCCAATTCTCGGGATAGAAGAATGCGTTTTCGAGCCTTGAGATTACTTGACAAAATGGACGAAGATAGGGTTCTACCTACCTCATTTACATTCGAGGCTCTCTTTCAATCGATTGATGGCCCAGAGGCTGCCAAGCAGCTAATGACGAGGCTCGAACCATACAATAAGAGAACCAAATTTTCAGTAGAAAGTTTTAACCAAGCCATCATGGCTTGTTCGCGGACTCCACCGCGGCGACATCCTACCAACAAGAGCTGGCAGCTTGCCCTGGATTTTGCTCACAATCTACGACGACAAGGGCTCCGTCCTAATCTGAAAACGTACACGTCTCTGCTTCATGTCTGTGCACAGACGGGGCAAGTTCGCATTGCCATGTCCTTGTTTCGAGAAATTGAAAGCAATCCAGACCTAACTCCGAATGAACGAGTATATGGTTCCCTTTTGAATGTTTGCGCTCAAGCGGGTAATTACAAGCTGGCCAGTGACCTACTACAAACGATGAAAAAGAATGAAAATCCCATTAATCTGTATCACTGCAGTGCCTTTTTGAAGGCTCTATCAATGAATGGCAAAGTTGAAATATCGCTCCAAGTCCTAGACATGATGACTGGAGTTCCACTGTCTCATCAAAGCAAAGATAGTGGCAGTGCTTTTCAGGCAACAGAAATCCCACGAATAGCGCCCGACCTTGTGGCCCTGAATACCATCCTGAAATGTTGCGCTCAGGCTGGCGATTTTTCTGCAGCTCGAAAACTAGTGGATCGTATGAAAGAGGGTGATTTTACATCACCTGGTAGGCCTACCAGAATATATCCCGACGAGACTAGCTACAGCCTGCTCTTGTCCTCGTGCTCTGATCCCATTGAAGCCAGGGCAATTTTAAGAGAGGTATGTCCTTTCTTTGTAATGGTGGGATTTTCTTTTTGCTGCATGCCCTCATGAGATTGTAACGTCCCTAATCCTTAAATTTTCTTTATTCTGCTTGAACGATTGTAGATGCACCTCTCGAGAAGGCATCGACTTGGGGTAGTTCGGCCTTGCAGCATTACTTACGCTCGTGCCGTGGCTGTTTGTCGAAGAGCAGAGGTGCCAGATGTAGAGAGTGTTAGGTTCTTTCTAGAGTCAGCTCAAAAAGATGAAATCAAACCGACAGTGTTCATGTATTCGGCTGCAATATGGACAGCAGAACGCAGCGGAAACTACACGGTGGCCAAACATTTTTTGGAAGAGATGCAGGCCAAGGGGGTTAGACCTAACACAATATGTTATACTGGAGTCATCTCAGCTGCCTCTAAGAACGGGCAAGTCGAGGAAGCATCATTGCTGTGGAAAGAAATGACGCGGAGAGGCTGCATGCCAACGGTGGCAACGTACAATGTAAGCGCTTCAAATAAATGTTTATCGTAGCTGATAGGAAATTTCAGCTGATCCATTCTTTACTTTCTGTGTTAGGCGATGGCTCTCTGCGTAAGGAATTCGAATTTAATGAACAAGACGGAGATACTTGAATCCATTTTTAATTCACTTGATGAAGGAGATCGACGTGTTGATGTTGGTGGGCCAATAATTGAAACACTCATCAAAGAGTACTGTATGAAAGGAGAATACACCGGTGCGAGGCGAGTCTTTGATATGATCGAAGGACCTTGTAATGGTCAGTGCCTGAGAGCGATGCTACTTGCTTGTGCCGTGGACTCGTCGGGACCTCGATGGGAAGAGGTAAGGCTGTGGGTCGATGCTATTTGATCGTCTGTATAACAACGAATTTGACTTATTCTGCATGCTGGTTTTTCGACATTATTTATAAATGGCTCAGGCCATTTCAATTCTACACAGCAGTGACATCACTTCGACTGCAATTGGACCTGGCGAAATGGACCAGGGAGCACTTACCAATGCCATGATTGCATGCGCGAGAGCGGATCGGTGGGAGGAAGGCCTTAATTTGCTTCAGCTTTACGGCGTGAAAACGCCTAGGAAGACCAATTCTATTTCGGTTGTTGCTTTGAATGCAATAATGGCAGCCTGTGGGAGAAAAGGGCGCCCAGATGTGGCCTTTAGTGTTCTCAACGACATGGAGCGATATGGTATTAAGCCGGACGAACGGAGCTATCGTAGTGTGGTGGTGGCCTGCAATCAGGCCGAACACCAAAAGCGCAGACTGCTCGCATCCTCCAGCGGCAAGGACAAAATTGGAAATGAAGATGAAGCAGAACCCACTTTTCAGTGGTGGGAAGCTAGTGTCGCCTTGCTAAGGAGGATGAGAGAAGACGGACTTCAGCCGGATATTCAAACTTTCAGTTCTTGTATAAGTGCTTGTGAGGCAGCTGGGCAGTGGCAACGCGCCCTGGCAATCCTTCAATCCATGATCGATTCAAATCCTGAGGGGAATGAGGCAAAGTTTCTGAATTTATTCTGCTTTAATGCAGCCATTAGCTCATGCGAAAAGGGAGGGGCGTGGGTGGAGGCTCTAGAAGTCTACGAACGCATGATAAGCTATGGAGGGCCGCTCCAACCTAACTTTGTAACTCTGAGCTCTCTTGTTCTTGCTCTTGCCAATGCTGGACAAAAAGAACTCGCAGACTCCAAATATTTAGAGGGTTTGACAAAGCTCAGAATTGTCAAGCCATGGCGAACAACCAGAGATAGCAATGGAGATGCCATCAAAGCAATGGACCTGCATAAGTTTAATGCCGCCATGGCATGCAGTGCAGTTCGGGGCTTTTTGGATCCGCTGCTGAAGAGGGGGGAAGATTCAGTGATTGAAGAAGACCTTATCATTATCGTGGGAAAAGGTCTTCGAAGCGCCGAAGAAGCTATTCTCCTTCCGACTCTACAAGAACTCTTACGCAAAGAGTATGGAATTTATGCGGAAGCTGACGCTGGAAACAAGGGACGCATAGTGATCAAGTCAAAGGAATTACGTGAGCTGATTGCAGGGAGAAGTTGGTGACAGATCTTGTCAGCAATTGTCCTGGTGGAAGCAATATGTTCTGGACCGAGAGGCTTTGTACTCCTCCTATCACGAACACAAATGAAAACTTAAGAAGTCGGCTTTAGTCAGTTTCATTCGTACATCTAAAAAGAAGTCTGCAAAATTCCTTTCTTAAATATTCGTGCTGCGATCTGAGCACAATCTCAAATTGATGTCTACTTCTGCGGCGATGCAATCTTGTTCGCAAAGCATACCGAATCATCAGAGGCGTCATCCCTGTTCCGTCTCGTCACTGGAACTAGACTCTTCCTTGGACGCATCGCGCGTCTTGTACCCGCCGTAACCAATGAGGCCCTCGGCCGTCCAATTCAAATGTTTTTTCACGTATTCTACAAACCCAGGTTCAAACGATCTTTCTCGTCGGAGTTGAGGAGGTTGAGGATCACATTTCGCCTCAATTCCGGTCCATTCCGATACTCGCTGAATGAGATGTTCCGTTCCACGCCGAAGCAAATATTCATACTGGACCGTCCAGAGTCCTGCCACTCCCTCGTAGTTCGCGATATCCAAATAATTTTGAATCTTGGCCGATCTCATATCCATCACACTTTTGAATGGTTGACCACCACTGTTGGGTCTCATTTCGTAAAAAGGTTCCTGTTCAGAAAATCTCAGTTTCTGGGGATATTCTTCTTTCGGTACAGGTTCTTGTATGCAAGACACAATATCCTGATAAATAAAGTTTTGCTGACAGGGTGTCGTTGCGGTACTATTGTTGGCGTCTGTAATAGTTTTTCCAATCTCAATGTCTTCTCCGATGCGCGGAGCCGTCCACGGAATGGTCAAAAATTCCTTCCATTCCTTTTGAATGTGCATCGAGGAATGATGCGGAACTCGTTGCATGGCCTTTAACCAATCGTAGGGATTGCGAAATTGAGCAATCACCAACGTATCATGAGGATATGCCGAGGAATTTTCGTATTGGAACCAATGCTTGTATCGTGTCAGATGTCGTTGCACTGGAATGGAATGATTGAAGCACTCTTGCAAGTGCCTTTAAGAAACGAATGTGATGTTTGTCATTGGGCAAGGTGAGACCATCATTCAATCAATTTCAATTTAACTGCCAATACAACAATTGAGTTATACTGTTATACTTACTCCAAAGACCATCGTGTTCCCGAGTTTCGTTCTCCCAACAAGGAAATCTGCCGTATCTTTGGTTGTCCGTGACTGTTGGTACTCGTGTCCACTGCTCTAGTAGTAGCTACTGTTTCTGTTTCAGTTTCCGGTTCAGGCGATGAATCTGGCTTGGTGTAATCTGTCATAATGGATGTCGATCTTTGATCGCTACCATTGGCCAGACCGCCTCCTCCCAATGTTTGCTTGGTTGTCGTGGAAGTCGAACGTAGACTAGCGTCCCCCTTCGGAGTGGACGTCTTGTACACTGCCATGGATACCAAGACGACCAGTCCTAGGCCCAATGCAAGCAATGTAAATTGCTTGCGCTTCGTAGTAGATGGATTGCCGATGTTGTTGTTTTTGTGAATTTCTACCATGGTTGAAAGGTGAGTTAAGTTGTGTGAAATAGTTTCTGCGAAAGGTGAACCGATATTATACTAGTACGAGGTAATGAATAGAGGAGGAATTCAAGAACCTCGGGATTTTATATTAATATTGGTCTCTGGATTTCGCTGGTAGCAATCTGGTGAACGTGGAATGCTGAAACGAAACTATTGAAATACAATATTATTACTTAATCAAACAAACGCAAGAGCAGTGGAATCAGTTGAGGTCTTCTCTGTTTGTGTTGTGAATTGATGATGTTTCGTTGCGGATTGAAGAAGGTTACGTTTTGCAAGTTTCTATAAAAAATCTGATTCTTGTTAATTAAAACGTGTGTTAAAAAAAATGATGATTCGGAAACAAGCGCGCATCCAGCTTTTTTCGTTTCAATGCACTCTCTTGCGTGAGTCGAGCAGCTTCTGGACTTAATCAATCACGAATATCACGTCATGTTCAAATTGGAAATGCACCATCCAACAAAAACAACGAAGAAAGAACGTCGCTATCTTTCTGTACGATTGCATATCTCGTCTGCAACTTGTTGTCCTCGTTCCTACTTAAGGAGCATCAAAGCATCGCCATGGGCCGGAAGAAAAACACGCCCAAAAGATCGGAGGCCACGGGAAATTTCTCTTCCGAATATCTTGGGCTGTATGGAGCTACTGTTGGTGAGTTTGTTGCACCGACGACGGCGGCGGCGACGACGACGGCACGGCAAAACAACAGTGGACAAGATCGAGTCAGAGATACTTCTACCGCAGCTATTGAATCGTCGCAGAAACTATCACCATGCAATACCAATACCAATGATGATGTTGATGTTGATATTGATATTGGAAACGAAGGTGGTGCCAGAAGAGAGGCAAAATCAAACAAAAAGAATAAGGCAGTCGTTTTTGCGGAAGGCTTCATCGCTGCTACTGTCGAGACTTTACCAGTTCAAGAAATTGAAATCGTGACAGAAGATTCAATAGTAATTGAAACGATCAAAGGTGGCAATGCAACACAAGCTGTCAAAGTCCCAACCATTCGTTACAACTTTTGCAATCCCACCAGCAGACAGCAAGAAGAAGAAGAAGAAGATTCGGAAGAACAGGAACTTCTTTTGCAGTCCTTTTCCTTGAACGCCAACACATGTCGTCTCGAACTACCTCTACTCAGCAAAAATGATGCTTCCCAGAAAGAATGTTCTTTGGATCATCCTTTCCCAATACACACTGCCGGAGGAGCTATTGGCCTACTGCAGTTCTGTCTGAAACATTCAACAACGGCTGCTGCCGCAAACAATCTTCAGCACGATGTGGAAAACATTGGATTAGCCGTTGAACACGGCCTTTTTCGATTAACCCTGACTCCCTCTCGACACTATACACAAGTGAATCTGCAGCAGCAGCAGCAGCACTGTGAAGTCAGGTTGGTCTTGACTAGTCGATCCTTTGACATTTGCTGTCCAGCTAGATTGCCCGTCAAGAGTAGCAAGGCATCCAAACTTTACCAGGCAGCCTTATGTCTCCAGCGTGCCTTGGCCGAATTGTTTCCATTTCAGAAAGAATTCTTTCCACTAGCAGCACAAAGTAGTCAGCACCACCATCCTATTACGGCCAAAGGAATCTATGCTCTTGTTGACAACAAGAACTTCAGAGCCCATTTGACCCAAAAAAGAACTGCTACTAATGATGGCAAACTCGAAATTCCAGGTTTCGTACCTACCTTACGACCGTACCAAGAAGCAGCAGTTCATTGGATGCTGGAACGGGAACGTGGTGAAGTGGTAACGACTGCCAATGAGTGGGAGTTGGCTTGGCTGGTGGTCCTTCCATCAACAGATCCCGAAACACAAGGTCGGGTCGTGTTTTTGCCCGAGTACACGTACGAATTACGAAACCAGAAGGATGCAATCTGCATTTTCTTTTGCCCCTTTACTTGTTGGCTCGCCAAGACATTAGATGAGGCCAGATCCATGACACTGGCCAAGGATCAACGGACTCATAGTTCAAACACAACTCCCAGCACAACGAAGTCATTTCGGGGAGGAATCCTTGCAGAGCAGAGTAAGTACAGTTTTTTTTTTTAGAAGTGTGCATATTTCCACGGAGCTTGTTCTTGCTGACTTGCTCGTCTCCATTCTTTAGTGGGACTGGGGAAGACTTGTGAGGTTTTGGCGTGTATCCTTGCCAATCCAGATCCAGAGCTACATGCTACTGTGCAGGATGAAACATCCGCCAAAGTCGTGTCGTCATCTTCGTCTTTCTCTTCTTCGTTGTCGTCGAGAAATTCCTCATTAACTTCCTTGGCAGTAGTTGGCCAGGATGGGGAGGCGTCTAATGCTGATATGCAGATCGAAAGTGATCCGGTACAATTCGAAGAAACCTGGGTCGATTGTGACGAGCACGAACTTGGGGCCTGCATTTGTGGAACATTGATTTCCATTTTTCCTTCTTCGAAAGCGGACTCTGTTGTGATTTGCTCGACGTGTAGAGAACCGATGCATTGGGACTGCGCTGCGTACCAAGCCGAACGGAAACAAATTTCACATTTGTCCAAGGGTATCCTCTTTCGAAAGAGATTTTCAGACGAAGTCTATGTATGCAAGTTATGTCCTGACCAGTTCTGCCCGTGCTGTGTGTCAGAAAAGGCATCGAAGAACACTAAAGATGGTTTGCTTTCCAAAACTCGCAGCCGCGCCACAGTGATCGTCACTCCGCCTGCCATCTTGAGTCAATGGGAAAGAGAAATACAGCGCCACACGAAAACTGCCGATGGAAGCCACCATCTAAAAGTTGTCAAATATCCTGGAGTTCGGAACCTCTTACGAGATGGACGTCACAATGACGACAGTTTTCGCTTGTTGCACCCGCGTTGGCTGGCTGATACTGATATCATCCTGATGACATTTGATGCGCTGCGACATGACCTTGGACACTCTGACTCGAATCCATTTGCCGCTGGGACAGGAAGAACATCTCTTCGAAAACGCAAGCGCTACAGAGTTGTTCCTTCGCCACTTTCTTCGATTTTTTGGTGGCGTGTTTGTCTTGACGAAGCCCAGCGCATCGAAACACCTACAGCGGGATCTGCGCAGATGGCTTTGAAATTAGACACTCAGCTTAGATGGGCAGTTAGTGGAACACCAATCGGCAAAGGGAGGCTTGAAGATTTGTTCGGTTTGCTTCTTTTCCTTCAAGTTACACCTCCCTTCGACCAAAAGGCCTGGTTTGAACGATGTTTTTCTGCGAGAGCGAGTGGCTACCTCGGTAAGCGCCTTCAACATCTTCTGGGGAAGGCGTTTTGGAGATCCACCAAGGCTCTGGATATTGTCGCGGAACAGATGGGAGTACCACCACAGGTGGAGACGACGAGTATCTTGAAGTTTTCGAGTGTAGAGAAACATTTTTATAAACGACAATTGGAAACTACCGTGGAGATTGCTACGGATATCACAAAGCTGGACTTAAAAAGGAAAAATGGCGGAAAAGGGAGTTTTGACATTTTAACACGTGAGTTGCATAAATTGAGAGCTGCGTGCTGCCATCCCCAGGTAGGTTGCCATGGCCTGGCAAAGAAAAATCGTACTGGCAGCTCTGAAGGCGCAAAAGTCTTGTCCATGGCAGAAGTCCTTGATCGACTTATAGACGATGCAAAAAATCAGTGCGAAGAGGCTTTGCGTGTTGTTCTCTTTCACAGCAATCCAATGGCCGCGATTGCCAGGCTGAAGGTTGCTGCCAAAAATGATCACCAGATTGAAATGGTGACAGAAGCGGATGTATATCTATGCAGCCAGAGCAGCAAGCTTTACCAAGACGCATTGGATCTTGCAGATGAAAATGCTCATCCGAGTCTATTGACTGGACATGCAATGTTAAGCGGTAGTCGTGGCTTTCGGTCGTCACAAAAGTATTTCAGGAATGGAAAGGCATTGCTTGACTGGCAAATACACAGAGAAGGGCAAGATACAAAAAATCTCCGCAGCCCCGAATCAAGACTGGCGGCCAACTTTGAGTTTGAAGGACAACCCAAAAAGATGTGCCAAATTCGGTTGCGACCAGTTTCCACGTTACCTGCCGATTTGGCTTCGGAATCTTCTTGGAAGCTGCGCTATCCTCGTGATTGCGTCTTGCAGGTCTCTAATTCGACCCTCGGTGGCGAGTTCGTCGACATTTTGTCCTTTGCACTCCCAGACCTGAGAAATAGAGGTAGCGATGCTGACGACTGGACAATCCATGGTGGATTTTGGATTTATCGCTCTAAATTGTGGAGGCTTGTGATTAAGAGTTTCCATGACAAAAAGGAACCAAACGTTGCCGCTACCAGCGGCGAGTACGTTGGCATCGAAGTCGAGCTGTTCGAGCCCACTGTTGGCAGCGACTCGCTCCAGCGTTTGCACACTCTTCATAATGCTATTATATCTTTTCGGCAACTTCAGTCTACTATGGAGAGCACCAATGCTACTGAAACATCTACTGATGAGGTCAAACTAGCTCTTGCGATAACACCTGGCCAAATCGAGGAAAGAGTTCTTGCGATGGAGGCAGATGCGGCACGTATTGAGCAATATCATCTCGAGTATGCCAAGACAATTCGCTTGGAGAGCCGCAGACATTTGGAGAGCCTGTCAACCCAAAGAGAATCAATTGAGCAAGAATTGTTTCATCTTTCAAAACCTCACGGAGCTCGTAAGCCCTTAGGGTTCTGGGATGTAAGATGGTGGGATGATGCCCTGGTTGCAATACGGCTAAACTGTAGTCCGGTGGAGCAGCTCGTCTTATGCGACAAGGTGTCTGAAGCCATAGGTTCCTGTAGCGGTGTATCAAAAGCATTTCCGTCATTTCAGGATGTTCGAGGACTGCACATTGCCCTAAAGCTTCGATTGGAGGACACTTTGTCTGCTTTTGAGAACGGACAAGAAAAGGAGTGCATTCAATCTGTTCTAGCCATGTCTCCAAATCCATCATTAGCGGAACTCCTCGAGAATCAGATTTGTGGTGTCTGCAAGGCTGACTGGGGACAGAGAGGGCCCAAGTGTCGCCATTGCGTTGTCGGTGACAAACTGAAAGAAATTGATACCGAAAAGCTAAAATTGGAAAGGGCGATTCTGGATGCTGTGCTGAAATTTTGCAAAACCACCCGCTCTGGAACACGGAACACTTCTGTTCTAAAAAACATTGCAAAAGTAGCGACCAAGTTCTTTGAAGTCTATGATTCTTCTCGCAAAGAAGTTCTGGCGGCTTCTAGGCTATGGAGAATCCATCTTGATTTGCTGAATGTCATCGACGAACTCAACTCGTGCAAGACATCGATGAGATTATTGCATGAAGGTGAAGACCTCAGGGGACTAACGGAGGAGCAAAAAGGGTCAATCATTGTTCCAATTGATATTTGCTTGAAATTTGAGGAGCATAAAGCAAAGCAAGCCATGGCGTTGGGACGTCTCCGTCAACACAAAGATACTCTTGGTTACCTTAAGAGTCAGACTGCTACAAACGACGGATCCGAAGATACGTGCATGATTTGTTTGTCCAATTTCAACAGCGATAGAGGAGTCTTGGCTTGCGGACATTCTTTCTGCTTGGCATGTATTGAGAAGTTGAAGAGCAGATCTGGTGGATCAAGAATGATTAGCTGCCCGCTGAGGTGCAAAACATCCCGAACAAAGTATGACGACATCTTGATAGCATCCAGCAAGCGGCGTGATGATGGTAGCCAAAGCCTGCGAAAAGTCAAAGGTAGCTGGGGGACCAAAGTTACTGCTATTTGTTCTGATTTACTGGCTGTTTCAGATTTAGGAGAGAAAAGCGTTGTCTTTTCCATGTGGGAAGATATGCTGGACATTATGGAGGAAGCTTTGAACGCGAATGGGGTTGGCTTTATCCGAGCTTCAAGCTTGTCTCGGATCGGGGAAGCGACTAAGAGTTTTTGTTCGCCTGATTGCTTTGTCCTTCTGCTGAATGTTAAAAATGGCGCCGAGGGACTCAATCTAATCGAAGCGACACATGTTTTTATGATCGAGCCGCTGCTAAATTGCGGTCTGGATAGCCAAGCTACCGCAAGAATCCATCGCATTGGACAGACTCGAAAAACTTTTTTACATCGTTATTTGGTAGAAAATACAATCGAAATCAAGGTCGATAAATACAGAAAGCAACACCAGCAGGAAGAGCAGCTAGAGGATGCTATTCTAGATAGTCGCAAATGCGCCATTCAAGCCGGGGGAATCGATGGCGGATTCTCTTCCAAGGAGGAGCTGATGGACATGCTAAATCTTCAGTCAGATTAGATCCAGCCACGTAATTTACAATGAATTTTGGCGCAACTTGTCATGTAGTCAGAAGCACCTCTACCAGTAGCATAATCTGTTTTTGCGGCATGCGTCATGTAATGCGATGCTTTAGTTGCGTCACCTCTTGACTCGCAGTATAGACCCAAGTAAAACAAGGCGTAGAACTCGTCGGAAATGCTGAAAGTCGCCAAATTAGCCAAATTAGCAGTGTTAGGAAAGCTGAGTAAGCCATAGCATAAGAGGACAGAAAATAAAACTACAAAACGTACCTTCCTTTGTGCCCTGCCATTGCAAGATCTAACTCGGTCGCTTCCCCACGGAACAATGAGTACACAACGTCCTTTCGTATTAAAACAGCGGACGAATAATACATGTCAGTGGCCTACAAAGCACATAGACATGCTGCACTTGACGACGTACCATTATCTGTCTCCGGTCTTTCTGGCCCTTTGGTAAGCTCATCATGGAGGTTGGTGGTACATCCGATGGATGTAACCGCGACAAACTAGCAATATCCCAGACTATTTCTTCCACATCCAATGGGTTTACTTTGACATCAATACGAAACTTTGCAGGAACGACACACAAAAATGACCGTTAGAAAGAGCCAAAAGCAACTTATAGCATCACGTAACGTAATAACACTTGAAAATACCTGCTTGGATGCTTCCTTAAATCGATCAGCGTAGTACAGGCTCAGACCTCGCTGCCAAAGATAAGGAGTCAACTCTGGAGCGTTGGCGTCAGCACGATCGAATAGATCGATGGATCCCTGAATATCGCCTCTTCGAAAAGCGTCCATTCCCTGGGATACCAGCAGTCGAGGCGGTACACTATCATTGACCATTGCCATGGGCGCAATCCGTTTCATCGGCAGTCGTTGTCGTGGTGGAGCTGCATGATTTCTGAATGTCGGGACCAAAACGAATCCTGACGACAGGCAAATTAGCCAAGACAGCGAGATAAGGCTAATGGCTTTCATAAATGGATGGCAACGACAGCGGCTATTGGTTGCAATTTTGTTTCACGACGATTTAAGTACCATCGTAGCTCTGCTGGTGGGCTCTGGCTACTGGCTACTATTCGTAGCCTACTACTACTAGGGTCTAGTAGTAGTTAGTGTGCTACCAACGGAGGGCAATAAAAATGTTGGGATGTATCTTTTAGTCTTGGATAAAAACTTGGTGATGGGTATGACGTCACGAGTTCTATGCTTTACTCCCGGAGTACTTGGCTTTGTGTTTTGCTCCTAGTGTACTGAAATAAATAAAAAAGAATCAGAATCGTAGTATATTTCTTTAGGTCCTGAACAATCGCACTGCTAGAATATCGTGAATCGGATGAATCGAATCAACCACTGGTGCGCAACCTCCTGTCAAAGGATTGCTCCATAACAAATTGTCCGCGTCCAGATCGGCGGCATGTTGCAAAGCCGTCGTTGTCGCTTCTTTTGCTGCGGATTGTACTTTCGACAGCAGTCCGACGCTTGCCAAAGGCCCAATCAAGTTGAGGCGAACGGCAGCTGAAACAACATCACGGGCAACGCAATAACCCAGCAAATGACAAGTTTCCTCTGGTTCTAGTAGTAAGGCTCCTCCCAACAAACCAAAGAGGGGCGCTATGTGACCCGCCATATCTGAATTGATCGTCTGGATATGGTCCTGAACGGCGCGTAATAATTGTAATGCACCAGTAGCAGATGAAGACGGATCTTGTTCCAACCAGGGAATAGAAAGACGGAGCAAGTTACGGCCCTGATCTAGCGAAGCCCGACAGGCTGGTCCACTGCAGACCATGACGGAATGAACGTGACGGTCTAATAGTGCCCACTCGTCCACAAGACGATCAGACACTGCGTCTTTGTCGGTCATGGACGACGCATTTAGCAAAGCATGACCAGCCAGAATCCATGGCGTCGCCTGTTGCAAGGTAGACCTGGTGGAAGCATTTACAAACATTTCTAAATGTCTCCAATCCGATTCGTTCCTGTCATCATTATGATTGGTTTGCTCGCAATCCTTCTCTCTTTCATTCGAAGATGTAGATGTCAAGAGACCTAATTGAGAAGCAGATTCTAGACCTGCCGAATGAGCAAAGCTGCCTGTGGGCAAGGCCGAATCCGCCAGCATAAAGGCATTCCATGAGGTTTTTGTGGTCAATAACAGTTTGGAAGCATCGTTGATACATTCTACAGTGGGCTTTATGGAAGTGGATGCTTTTTCGGTCGATCTTGGTATTTCCACAGACGGATAAAGCACATCATTTTCATTTTTTGCTTTTGCGCCATTTTTGTTTTCCTTCTTCTTGACAGTTGCAAAACCAGATGACGTGGCACGAATGCGATCCTGGTAGAATTCATGCCCAAAGAGTGGTGCCAAAGGTTGAAGGGAACGATGCAATATGCGGTACAAATCTTCGTTGGAAGATCCAACCAACCGTGCCATGTGTACTGGACCAATGCCGGTATTAGTATTGTTTCGGTTGGATACTTGCAATTTGTTGACTCCCAACAAGACTCGTTCCGTAGTACCGAGGCTACCCAAATCACAATTATCAGTAGTAACTGTCTCGTCTCGACGCAAGCGTGTATGTTGCTCGGCCAATTGATATTGTATCGACAAAAGTTGTTCTACGACGGGTAAACTTTGTTCTCCGTACAAGAGAATAGATGCATAGGCGTTGAAGGAATTGTTTCCCAAATCAAAACCAAAGGGATTGTTACCCTTCCGATCATTGGAATCGGTGTGTGGAAGGTAGCAGCGTTGATCCAACGTTGTTGCATCCCACACCAATGGTTCCGACAGTATGGATACTCCTTGATTGTTGTCTAACAGCAAACTCAATTTGGTTTCAGAAGCTACTCGGGTAGCTTGCCATCGTTCCCCATTGGCGTATCGTCCCGAAGAAAACCAATCGATAGCAATCAAGCTTGACGAGGGATGTACTTGAAAATGTTGCTGTTGATGGAAGTTGGATTCGGCAAAGGGAACTGTTGCATCGGGAGCTACTACCAGCAGTGCCTCAGCATCCATTCGTGCCTGAACGGTGCTCTTGGTGGCCGGTGGTAATTCGAGCTTGGAAATAAGAATGCTCTTTTGTTGCTTGTAAATTCGATTGGATCCTTGGGTTAAAAGTCCTAATTTGGCGTTCGTCGCAACGTGTACATGAATTTCATTGACATCACCTGGCAATAATCCGGCACCGTAATTGCTCATAGCAACCACCGCAGCTCCCGATTTTTCTACTTTGGACGATCGCAGAGGCAACCATCGCATGGGTGCCTTGTGCGAGACTTGAGTCAATTTAGTCTTTGTTATTGTTGTTGTTGAGAAAGTGGTGTTGGTATTATTACTATTACTATTACAATTTTTATTACTTTTGTTATTTTTATTACTGGCAACACGAGTATCCGCCGTAGCTGTTAGTCGTCCTACGCCATGTTTCATCGATTTAAAGTCGGATGGCTTCTTGGTGGCAGTTGCAAGACGAATCGATGCCTGCTTTTCGACGTAGCGTCGAGCCAGTGCTTGCGCTGAAGTCATCGTCCTATAAATAGTTTGTGTAGTATGAGTTTATGGTTGTTGGCTGGCTGGTGTGATATAAGGAGAGAAAATGCACAACAACCAAACTCTGCCATTGTTGTCGGAAGAAACGAAGATATTTGTTATTATTACGGTCGCAATCGCCCAAAAAAGTTGTTGGAATGAAGATACTAACATCCTCACATTAGCGTGAGGGTTATACTTTTTCAGAGATAGATGTACGCACACACACTGAATACAATACACGCGCGTAAGCTGATGAAAAGCAAGGGAGGACACCAGTACAACATTCAATTTTAACAATGAAACTGAGTATTAATACCCATTGCAAATTGCAAACGATTGTTTTGTGTATGTACAGTGAAAGCTCTCATCCCTTCTACTATTGATACAGGACAAGACGACGCTGTACTTAAAAGACAGTCATCATTTTCTGATATATTCTGATACGTACAAACGTCCGAATAATTATGGACCCCCCATCAACCTTGCGCACCTCCGTGACTGTAACACCCGAGGAACGCGCGCGTCGGAAAAAGGCACAGCGGGAAGTAAAAGCTTTAAAAAGGGCAGCAAGGGAGAGGCAGAGAATCGAGAACAAGAGACGCTTAGACCATCGTCCCGAAGTTCGAATGTCAGCCATGCTACTGGAAATAGCAAGGTCCGGTACGGGTACATGTACAGCAACAGGTACAGGTACAAGAAGTACAACCGCCACACGTACAAGTACGCCCTCTGATCTGGACGAAAAAGAAAGCAAAGATGCAGCTTACAGTTCTAGTACAATCGTAGCATGCACAGAAAAGGCAGATCGAGTCGTGTCGCTCATCGACATGTCCCTCTCAGAATTTTCGCTTTCTTTATTATCACATCCACCCTCCTCCATACTCGAGCTGGACGTTTCCCACAACTGTCTTTCGGAACTACCAGATCTATCGGAATTGAAAAATCTTGTTTCACTGAATATCCGTAGAAATGAGTTTCGATCGTTACCTGCATCGCTCGCGCAGCTTCCGTTCCTCACCCATCTGAATGCCTCAAGAAATCAGCTACGACCATCGGCAGATCTTTTGGTCCTTCTCACTCAACCCCCCCTACCCTCACTCGAAGTTCTCGATCTTACCTTTAATAAAAAAATATTTACGCAATCAATATTGGACTTATTGACTGCTGCTCTTCCAAATGTTGCCATTGACATTACTGTCACATCACCTCCACCCTCAGGTGCCTACATTGGAGATTCTCCGGGAGAACGAAATGCAGAACTTCTTCGTTCCCAGCTCGAACCGTTCACAACTTTGCAATTACGAAAACGACTCGTGGATACATTTCATCATGCACCGTATTCGATGCACGGGACACCACCACCAGAAGGGAGAGCACAAGTAATGACGTTGCTGCTACAAGAGTACGACAAAAAGGTTGGTGGTGGTGGTGGTACAAGAAGGTTGGTTCGAACATTGGGCGTACCGGTTCCTGTTGCGGTCATGGACATGGTACGACGAGAATTAGAAGCGTGGTCTCACAGATTTGACAGTCAAGAACGACCCATGATCCAGGCATCCAAGTACATGATTCTCAGATCTCCCACGGAAGCAGAAGAAAAGATTACAAGATTGGGATCTCGTCGAGCTCATTCGGCTATGCGCAAATATCAGCAAAACCTGTCGCTCTGGACAGCAGCCAAGACTGCCATGGCTACGGTAGACGCAGACTTTGCAGAAGCCTTTACTGGTCTTGCGGTTACAAAGGGCTTTACGGGAAGTCCGCACATTGATACGACCAATATTGGACCTTTTTACGGTCTTTCTACGGGAGATTTTAGTGACGGTACGGGCGGAGTACGGGTCGAACTTGATCCCATGACTGTTTGCGAGGTAAATACCAAAAATAGACTCGGACGTATTGATGGTCGCTTCCCTCACTGGGTTGCACCCTACGACCAGGACAAGACCAGATATTCATTGATTTTTTACCTGACCGAAGGAGTCGTGCAACCAAAAACCACAGCAGTCTTTGGCGACATTTTTTGAGGAGGATAAACAGATAAAAAAAAGGAAGCAAGAGTAACCACTTCTGTCTGGTAAGATAGTTGGAAGCTACTCTACGTATTAGTAGAGTAATAGAAGCTTTCTTCACAAAACCAAAAGCTTCGTACAAACTATAGATGCACATTCGCCGCAATTTCCAACTTCACTATCCCTAGTCTGTCATTTTTCAAAGCAAACAACAAAAGCAAAAAAGCCATGTACTAGTATGTACAGTACCACTACGTACAGTCAAATTAAGCCCAGGTGGACTATGGCAGTTTACCTTGTCTCCTGTTAGGGACGATGATAGGACTCAGGAGTTAGGTCTTACTCTATTAGGTCGTGTGCCTATGCCTGCTTCCTATCCACACTTAGCACTAGCCTAGTTTACTCCTA
>Ga0100402_1002127_pt1 | contig 22479 bp, 16 predicted proteins | sample CryGeyme20150102_FD_80419 | JGI IMG/M metagenome (GOLD analysis project Ga0100402, IMG submission 80419) | Groundwater microbial communities from Crystal Geyser aquifers in Utah, USA - Crystal Geyser metaG 2015-0102 | ecosystem: Environmental > Aquatic > Deep subsurface > Groundwater | place...
AAGTCGTCGGCACAACAAACTCCACCCGGTAACTGCCCGGCAATAGATTGTTGAAGGCATAGTTGCCGCTGGAATCTGTCGTCGTGGTCGCAGGATTTCCAAAGCTGTCAAAAGCGGGTGCCCCACTGGCATCCAGTAAATGAACCACGATCCCGTCCACGCCGGGTTCGCCCGGTCCCTGTAGGCCATCGCCGTCCAGATCCAACCAGACCAGGTCACCCAACGAGGAGGGCTTCCAGAGTCCGGCATCCCAGGTCCGGTCGATTTCCGAGGAAACCAGCGTCGTTAATACGGTGCGGCCCGTGTCTTGGTCCGCGTCGCTGTCCTTGGCCTCGTTGCTCCCTTGATCGGGTGCACTGAACAAGTAACCAGCGGGCAGTGCAAAGCCCAGGGAGTAATCACCCGGCAGCAAACTGTCGAAGAAATAACGACCGGATCCGTTGGTCGTATCCGTCGCAATCGGGTTGCCCGAGCCATCGTAGAGACTGACTGCGACACCCGGCACCGGGCTTTCGCCGGTGTCGAAGATTCCATTCAGGTTCACATCATACCAAACGAAATCTCCAATTGCGGCATAGACCATGACCGTTGCCGGATCGTCGGCGCTCACCGGCGGTGCGCCGGCAATTTCGTCACCAGCCAGGCTGGCAGGATGCCCGACGACTTCTCCGATGTTGACGACGTCATTGGTGACCGAAGCCGCCGTCTTACTGACCGTCGTGCTCGCACCCGGCGCAAGCGGTCCGTCAATGAACGCAACATGTCCCAATACGTCATCGGTCACTTGCAGGCGAACAAGCGGCAGATCACCAGTGTTCGTGATGGTGTAGTTATACGTAACCGACGAGCCAGAGTTCACCCAGAGATCGGTTCCATCGGCTGCGGGGCCGGCGGTCTTCACGATGTTCACACTGGTAGGCGGCAGCCAGAGGCCGAGGTCCCAGCTGCGGTCGTGCTCAGCTGCTTCGATGTCAGTGATCGGCATGAAGGCCTTGATCCGGTTTCCATCGACCAGTTGGTAGTCTGCGTCCGAGTCAACCAAATCATCCGAACCGACATCCGAGGTAGTAATTCCGTAACTGTCCGGCACCGAAAACACTGCGTAATAATCGCCACGGTCCAGGTCCGGGAATAAGTAGTAGCCTGGCTCACCCAGGAAGTTGTCAGAGGTGACACTGAAGCCGACATGCCGATCTGTCGCCGGATCACGCACCCCATCGGGGAAGCCGCCAGTAAGCGCATCGCGGTCCCCATCTTCGTAAAAATCAACGCGGATGCCATTCAGACCCGGCTCGCCCGGATCCTGGATCCCGTCTTTGTTGTAATCCAGCCAAACGAAGTCGCCGTAAGAGGCGTTGTTGTCCGGCATCACTTTAATCCCCACTTTGTTGGGTTAGGAAGCCAGCAGGGTGGATCCGGTATCCACACGGGTGCCGAAATAACCAAAGGAGTTCCAGGCGATTCGACCGTCGGTGGGGGTGCCCACCGGCGCACGCATCGGCCAGCTGAGTTCAAACAATTCGCCGGGTTGAATGGTGACCCCATCAAAGGCAAAGTAGAGCGATCGGGCTTCGGTAATCGTTGCCGGTGGCGTAGTGCTCCAGCTGGGATCGGTGGCGCCGGGCACATTGGCTTTGAATTCCGTCCGCTGCGGGTTCACTTCCCGACTGTAATATACGGTGACGCCAGCAGGTGCCGTAACAGGACCCGCCAGCGCAGCCACCCACTGCGTGTCGCGTGGACTCAAATCCACTACCCCAGTGTCGCCAACAATCGGCAGAATGTCGAGCACCCTGGCATCCTCAATCGGAACATTACCCGAATTTTCAACTACCAGCCGGTAATCGGCTAAACCGCCAGGCACGGTCTCTCCAGAGTCCGGGAAGCGGCTTTCCGCACTATCCAGCTGACCCTTGACCCATTTGATCGAGTCCATGGAGGCTCTACCGTTAACATAGGTATTGGCCCGGTTGGAGTAAATGGTTTCAGCCGCATCCGAGTCGCTATCCAGATCATTGGCATCGTTGCGGGTGCTGACACCGTTATATGGATCCAGCTCGGCATTCCCCCAATCCACCAAATAGGCATCGTTGTTGATGGTGCCAAAGATTGTGCCGAAAGGCACTTCCACCTGAAAGGAAACTTCAACCGACTCGTTGATCCCCAGATCATAGGCTGACGCACCTGTCCATGACCAGCGCAGCAGTTGCTGTCCACTGCCCTGGTAATCCTCGATCAACTCAAACAAGGGATCCGGCGCACCCGCAGGCTTGTTGACGACCTGCCAGCTACCGGGGACATACGCAAACTTCCCGTCCAGCAAATCAGCCAATACCGGATCGGTCAGGTCACGCGCCGCCAAGCTATGGTTCAACAGCTTGATCTTGAAGGTCACCAGGCCACCGTCGTTTACATTTCCAGACGATGCCGTCTTATCGAGATCGGCAACCGGTCGCGGGGTCTTGATCAGCAAGGAGCTCGCTTTTGTTTGGCTCTGCGCACCGTTAAAATCCGTGTAGTTTACCGTCGCGTCGTTGACAATTACATCCCCCGCCAGCACAGGATTTCCGTTGCGGTCCACCGTCAGCACGGTACTTTGCAACTCCATATCGCGCTCCTGATAACCGACCGGGATGGTGCCAAAATCCCATTTGACTGCGGTAATATAATCAGCGGCACCCAGGCCCAGCACCGAAACATTCACCCAGGAGGAGTTGACTCCATCGTAAGGGTTGCCGGGCAGGGCCTGCCAGGCAGCCCCACCGGAAGCGGTCTGATAATAGACCGAGATGGGATCGTTCACTCCCGCAGGAGTCCCCACCAGCTTCGGGACCCGTATGGCGGTTATGTCCAGCGTATCCGGGATAAAGTCGGCCACCACGACATTATGCAGCGGGACATTTCCATCGTTTCGCAGATCGAATCTCCACTTCTTCTGCGCTGTTTTCCTTCATAGGTGAAGCGGTTGACGTCCACTGATTTGCGAAAAAAGAGCTTACTGCTGGGCACGACAATTTCATGCGCAACAGAGTCATGCAACGTCGTCGGGCTGCCGCCAAAAGCTGTCACAGTGGCCGATAGCGCGTTGGTCACCATATCTCCCACCGCGAAATTTGCTGCGGGGTAAACAACGGTCACCGACTCGTTGAAGCGTTTGCCAACGGCCAAGGCAGCGGTGGTCCATGTGACGGTGTGCGTGGCAGCGTCGTAGCTCCCACCACCGGTTGCGGCAACGAAAATGGATCCAGCCGGCAGCTGGTCCACTACAGTAACGTTTTCGAGATTGAGCGCACCCTCTGTCTCGGTATTCATCAAGCGGACCTGATAGGTTACATCCTGATCCAGGGGAATGCTGGACCCAGCAAAATCTTATCCAGCACCGCAAGATTTTCCGCGCGGGCCGTGATCGATACCTGCCCGGAAGTGTCCGCCGGTGAATTGTCGGCGTCAATCGTTGCCGTATTCAATGCAACCGTTCCGTCAGGCGTGACACCAGGCTTGAATGCCGTGCGCACTTCCAGCTCCCCGGTTTTGCCATCTTCGAGCGGATTGTTGAAATAAATCGTAAGTGTATGCGAAGCACTGTCGTAATTGACTGAATTAACGTCCGCCGTGCCCTCGAATCCCCGATACTCCAGCTCCGGCGGCAGCGGATCCGTGATGGTCACATTGTAAAATTCCGGTATCGTCGTGCTGGGATTACGGTATTGCAGCACATAGCTAAAGGTTTTTCCACTCTCGACCTCGGACAGGCCGCCCAGAATTGATTTGGTGACTTCTACGTTAGCCTGACCAGTTGATGCCCCAGCCAGCATTAACGCGAATAATAGACCCGACTGATTTAATTTTTTGTTCATGGTAAGCTAGTTGGGATAAACCTTAGCAGTGAATTATGATAATAAATGATTTAAACTGAAATGTATGCTAATATTTGTAAAAATTTTACTAAAAAATCAACGCTTAGTTTCATACTCAGGGACTGCGAGGTCCAGTAATGAACACCCACAAGGTAGCCGCAAACTGGGAGCGATGCCCACAGCGTCGGATGCGGGAGCGGCAAAACTTGCATTCCTCTGAAATTCATTACAGCATGCACTGCTCATGAAAATTCTGGCATCGATCTTATTCCTGGCGCTAACCGCGAGCAGCTCAGCGACCAACATTCTCTTTATTTTGGCTGACGACCTTGGGGTTATGGACGTGGGCTTTAATAATCCGGGCACCTTCTACGAAACGCCCCACTTGAATCAACTGGCGCAAGATGCCATGATCTTTAGCTCCGCTTATGCCGCCAGCCCCGTGTGCTCTCCCACCCGCTCCTCGATCATAACCGGCCAGTATCCAGCCCGCACACGCAACACCGACTTCTTCGGTTCCGCCAATGGCCACCCGAGGCTGCCGGAGGATCTGACGGATATCCGCGGCATCGACTTCAATCGGCACAGTAAAAAACCCATACTGCCCGCATTTTACCTGAATGTGCTTGCGCAAGAGCATGTGACGCTGGCCGAGTATTTCAAAGCCCGTGGCTATGCGACCCTGTTTGCCGGCAAGTGGCATCTGGGCGGGGAAGGTTCCCTCCCGACAGATCATGGCTTCGACATCAACCTGGGCGGATTGCATGCCGGGGGGCCCTACACCGGCGACAAGTATTTCTCACCCTATGATAATCCCCACCTTCCGAACGGCCCCACAGGCGAGCACCTGCCCGACCGCTTGGGCAGAGAAGTAGCCGGTTTTATTACCCAGCACCGGGACCAGCCGTTTTTTGCCTTCCTCTCCTTCTATTCGGTCCATACCCCATTGATGGCGCCTGAGGCGCTGGTCAAAAAATATGAAGCCAAGCGTCAGCGGCTCGGCTTAAAGCCGGCATTCGAGCCCGAACACCCGCGGAAAAACCGGACCGTGCAGGAACACGCCATCTACGCCGGGATGGTCGAGGCGATGGACAGCGCCATCGGCCAGGTCTTGCAAGCGATCGAGGACAATGACCTGAAGAACGACACCATCATTGTTTTTTTCTCGGACAACGGCGGCCTCTCCACTTCGGAGGGTTCGCCTACCAGTAACCTTCCCTTCCGCGCAGGTAAAGGCTGGGCCTACGAGGGCGGCATCCGTGAGCCGATGCTGGTCAGCTGGCCCGGCCGGATTCAAGCCGGCAAAACCGACCAGGCAGTTATTTCCACTGACTTCTACCCTACCCTGCTGGAACTGTGCGGCTTCGACCTGCTCCCCTGGCAGCACATAGACGGCACCAGCTTTGCCCAACTACTCAAAGACCCGGCTGCCGAGCTCAGGCGAGAGCCGCTTTTCTGGCACTACCCGCACTGGGGCAACCAGGGCGGCATCCCCCACAGCGCCATCCGTGAGGGCAACTGGAAGCTGATCCAATTCTACTATCAAAAAGGGGTCGAACTCTACAATCTGGCCCAGGACCCCGGTGAACGCCAGAATATCGCTGGTAAATATCCGCCCAAAGTGAAGGAGCTCACAGCCAAGCTGGAGGCCAAGCTGAAAGCGACTGATGCGCTACTGCCGATTGAGAACCCCAACCCGAAGAAGCCGTTTGAAAAGTGGTAAGTGCAATCGCCGGTCGAAGCGTGACACACATCCTCCGCAAACAAGCAGGAGAGGCTTTACGCCTCGACCGATACTTGCGGGGCGTCATGACAACCAACCCGATGCCGATGCGCCTAAATGCCAGGCAGGGATTTTTCGTTTTCGCGGCTGCTTGCCCCCACAACCCAACATGTGAAATAATCCCGCGCAGAAACGAATCAAACCATCTATCAAGCGCCGTCAGCAGTTTATCTGGACGACGACTTTTGGTTGTCACATACAGATCAATATGAAAATTCCAATCAGGCTTATTATCGCAGCTTTTTTTTCGCAGGTTGGCCTTTCCGCAGTGGTGGAGGATGCACAAGCGGGCCTCATGCCCGAACATGCGGTGCTGCAAGGCGACGACCTGCAGCACCTGAGCCTACGTCCCGGCGGGCGTTGCGGCCTCAGCCTGCACGAGCTGCGGTTCGTCCAGACAGACATTGAATTTTACACTCCGGAGCGCGACCAATATGCCGTCCAGCCAATGGAAGCCAAAACCGGAGACACTATGCCCAAAGTCCTGTTGATCGGCGACTCCATCATGAGCGGCTACTTTCAGCAGACTCAGCAACTGTTGGAAGGCGAGGCCCGGGTGTTGCGTCACCCCGGCAACGCGGGCGACACACGTAACGCCCTGGATAAGCTCAATGACTGGCTGGGCGACACGCACTGGGACGTCATCCACTTCAACTGGGGCCTGCACGACCTGTGCTACCGTCATCCGGAGGCGACGGTCTATGGCAAGCGAGACAAGGTTCGTGGCAGCCTCTCGGTGCCACTGGACGAGTATGCGAAAAACCTGGAAGCGCTGGTCCAGCGACTGAAACAGACCAAGGCCAAACTCGTCTTTGCCACCACCACCTGCATCCCGGAAGGTGAAGCCGGGCGCTTCGTGGGCGACGATGTGAAATACAACCAGGCCGCGCTGGAAGTGATGCAGCGGCACGACATTGCGGTAAACGACCTCCACGCAGTCAGCAGCGGATTCGGCCCGGAGATGTATGTCGCCGCAGGTGACGTGCACCACGCGAAGGCTGGAAATATGCTGCTGGCCCGGCAGGTGGCCGAGGCCATCCGGCAACATGCGGGCTTGAAGTAGCGCATAGTTTTCAGTGCACGTTGCAACGTGGCGTGTCCGCTTGCCGGACGCCCTCCCCGGGTGCGTGCAGCACTCGCGGCACGATCAAAGCCACAACGGCGCCCGACAAGCGGGCACACCACGCCGTCGCACTGGGGCAACCAGGGCGGCATTCCCCACAGCGCCATCCGTGAGGGCAACTGGAAGCTGATCCAATTCTACTATAAGAAGGGAATTGAACTCTATAATCTATCCGACGACCCCGGTGAACAGAACAACCTGGCCGAAGTGAAGCCCGAGTTGGTCAAAAAATTATCCACTCAACTTGAAGCGAAACTCAAAGATACCAATGCCCTGCTACCCATCGTGAATCCAAATCCAAAGGCGAACTTCGAGAAGTGGTAAGCTCGCCAAAGCCGAAAGACTTTGACGACAAAGAGAACTCTTATATAATAGCATCTTTCCACGTGTAATCAAGCGACAAGGCAGAGACTCCCGATCCAAATGGAACTCGGTTTTTATATACCGGTCATAAGTGGTTTACCGCTACGCGACGATGAGTCCAAGTAAATAAATCTATGACAAAACGACCCAAACACCACGGACAGCGGCTGATGCTGTCGCTCTCACTCACAGCAGGCCTGTTCTTGGGCTATGCAGCCAGCGCCAAAGAAGTGCCGGTCAAAGTTTACATTCTCTCCGGCCAGTCCAATATGGTCGGCATCGGCCAGGTGGATGGCGGCGGCTCCCGCTGGGGCAAGGAGATGATCGGCCCCGTCCTCTCGGTCTATCCCGGCAGCTACAATGCATCGGTGGACTATGACAAAATGGAGCCGCGCGAGACGCTGAAACTCGAAAGCTTTGGCGGCGTTCACCCAAGCCCTTACCCCAACACCGGTGTGCAAGTTGTGCGCGGACAAGTCCAGATGCGGGAAACCGGGCTCTATGAATTCCGCCCGGGCCATGGCAGCTCGAAAGAAAACATTATGGTGGTCAACGGGCAGGAAGTTTACCGCAAGGAACCTGGAGGCGAGGCCAATTACACCCCCATCAAGCTGGAGTCCGGTAAGGCCGTGCCTTTCAAAATCACTTATTTGAACAACAATGCCAACGGCCTCGGCTGGGTAGCCCGCCTCGATATTCCCGGCACCTTGAAAAGTGTCGTCCACCACGAAGGGAAGTTTCCCTATCTGTCAGATGGAGAGGGTAATTTCGTCTCCCGTGACGACGTGTACTACAAGAGTGTTGTGACCGATGTCGGCAGCGACTGGCTGGGTGTAATCGACGGCAACATCGGCCCGGAGCTCGGCTTCGGCCACATGGTGGGCAACTTCCACGAAGAACCGGTGCTGATCCTCAAAACCAGCCAGGGCAACCGTTCGCTCTCATGGGACTTCCTGCCGCCGGGCTCCGAACGCTACGAACACACCGACGAAGACGGCACCACCTGGGTCTATGCCGGCTACCAGGACTCACCCAATCGCTGGGAAAAAGGCACGGAGCCTGAGCCCATTAACTGGTATGCCGGTAAGCAGTATGACGATTGCTTCAACGCCGCCAAAGACGTGCTGGCCAACTTCGACAAAAACTTTCCTCACTGGGCGGGCTGCGGCTACGAGATCGCCGGCTTCGGCTGGTGGCAAGGCCATAAGGACGGCGGCGAGCAGGGCACCGGCAGCGCCGGACTGGCCGCCCAGCGCTACGAGCAAAACCTCGTGCACCTGATCAACACCCTGCGCAAGGAATTCGACGCACCCGATGCCCCCTTTGTCGTGGCCACCTGTGGCTTCGGCGGCGGAAAATTCCGTGAGAAAGGCTCCAAAGTTGAACAGCCGTGGCAACCCGGCAGCAGTGCGGACACCATCTTCAACGCCCAGATGAATGTGAGCGACCCGGCCAGGCATCCTAATTTCGCCGGTAACGTCGCCTCTGTGGACACCCGCCCCTTCTACCGCCCGCCGGAAGTGTCACCGCGCAACCAGAGCTTCCACTGTCACGGTAATGCCGAGACCTACATGCTGGTCGGTGAGGGCATGGGACAGGCCATGGTTGAGCTCATAAAGTAAAGCTGGGCAGAAACGAATCAAACCATCTATCAAGTCGCCGTTTGCAGTTTATGTGGACGGCGACTTTTTTGTGTCACGTACAGATCGATATGCAATACAATCAAGTCGCTCAGGAAGTGATGCAGCGGCACGACATCACGGTGAACGACCTTTACCAAGTGCCAATTCGGGTCCGCCAGGTATGTGGCTAAAGGCGATGTGCACCACACGGAGGCAGGAAATAAGCTGCTGGCCCGGCAGGTGGCTGAGGCGATCCGGCAGCATGGCTTGAAGTAGCGCGCGGTCTTCAGCGGTGCAGGTCCCCCGTGGTGTGTCCGCGGGCCGGCCGCCCCCCCGTCGAGTGCAATACGCCTGCCTAAATCCTCCACCACAACGGCGCCCGGCAAGCGGGCACACCACAAGCGGCCACAAGCGGCCACAATCAACCTACTGCAACAACCTGGCCAAAGTCGGCTCCATCGCTTCGGCCCACATGCGATAGCCCTTTTCTTTGGGGTGCAGGGCGTCGGGCATAACTTCTTTGGTCAGGACACCGTTGTCGTCCAGAAAAGTGTCCGTCAAATCCAGCCAGTGCACTTTATCTTCGTAGGCATAGCTTTGGATGATGCCGTTGATCTGTGCATTGAGCAAACGCATCTTGTGGTCGGGTTGCTCGCCCCGTGGGAAGACCGAGAGCAGCAGAATGTCCGCGTCGGGTGAACGGTCGCGCAACAGTTCAACAATCAGCTTGATGCCGGTCGCGGTTTCGTCGGCCGGTGTGAGTCCGTGGCCGGTGTTATTGGTGCCGATCATCAGCACGTAGGCCTTGGGGTCAACCTGCTCCAGTTCACCGTTCAAGAGCCGCCACAAAACATGTTCGGTGCGGTCGCCGGAGTAGCCGAGATTGAGTGCCTTGCGGTCGCCGTAGAATTCTTCAAATACGCCTTTGCCGGCCCCCTCCCAGCCCTGGGTGATGGAGTCGCCGACAAAGACCAGCTCATAGTCGCTGCCGCCAGCGGCCACCTTCTTTAGTGTCTTCTGGTAGCGCTGCTTCCACCAGCCCTTATCCAGGCGGTGGGTCGGCAGGGTGGACGCACTCATGCGATATTGATCCCGTAATTCATGGTAAAGCTGCTGCATTCCAGCCAGAATCTCCGCATAACTGGCATCGTCATGCACCGAATTCAGCTCCTGCGGATCGACCTTCAGGTCGAACAGATTCCACGAACGGGTAGCGGGAAAATACATGAGTTTATGCCGACCGTTGCTCACGCCGTCATGCGCCGGGACCTGGTGCGTCAACTCACCACTATAAAAATAATACAGGCCCTTGCGCCAGTTTTCAGGGGCCTTGCCGCCATTCTGCAAAACCGGCAGCAAGCTGCGCCCCTGGATCGTCGCGGGGATTTCCGCCCCGGCGATCTCGAGAAATGTCGGCGCGTAGTCGATGTTCTGAATCAGAGCCTCGCTGCGGGTGCCAGGCTCAATCACTCCGGGCCAGCGGATCAGGAAGGGCATGGCAAAGCTTTCTTCAAACATCCAGCGCTTGTCATACCAGCCGTGCTCGCCGAGGTAGAAGCCCTGGTCGGATGAGTAAATCACAATGGTGTTGTCCGCCAGACCGCTTTGATCCAGATAATCGAGGATTTCGCCGATGCCTTCATCCAACGAGCGGATGCAGCGCAGGTAATCTTTAATATAGCGTTGGTATTTCCAGCGGGTCACTTCGTCCTTGGTCATTTCACCGGCCGCAATTGCTGCCAGCAGAGCCTGATTTTCCGGCTCATAACTGGCATCCCATTGCTTTTGCTGTGCCTCGGTCATGCGGTCGTATTCTTTATTCGGATACGAATCAAAAAACTCCGGATACGGAGTATCCCCGTGAAACTTCATATCCCAGCCATAGAAGAAATGATTCGCAATACTCATGGCCTGCCCCTTGAGCGATGGGTGACGGTAGGAATAATCGTCGAAGAGCGTGGCGGGCTCCGGCAGTTCCACATCCCGCCATAAGTCAATGTGGCGCAGGGCAGGCGACCAGTTACGGTGCGGCACCTTATGCTGACTCATCAGAATAAAGGGCTTTTGCTTGTCGCGTTTGTTTTCGAGCCAGTCGATAGTGAGATCTTTAATGATGTCGGTCACGTAACCCTGGTATTGTTTGCTACTGCCGTCCTGCTGGATGAAGTGGGGGTTGTAATAACTGCCCTGCCCCGGCAAACGCTCCCAGTAGTCGAAGCCCTCCGGTTCAGACTTGAGGTGCCACTTGCCGATCAGTGCCGTTTGATAGCCGACTTCGCGCAACAGCTTCGGAAAAGTCGTCTGGCTGCCGTCAAATTTGAAATCCACGTCGTCCAAATATGCTTGATCAAAATAACCATTGTCGAGATAGCCGTTGATGTGGCTGTGTTTACCGGTCAGTATCGCTGCGCGGGAGGGGCCGCAGATCGAATTACTGCAATAAGATCGGGTAAAAATCGCGCCTTGATCTGCGATGCGGTCAAGATTCGGCGTGGGCGCGACATCCTTCAGCAAGCCATTGTAAGCCGACAGCGCACTCAGCGCATGATCATCGGTAAAAATGAAGAGGATATTGGGACGCTCCGCAGCTGAAACTGCGGATGCCAGCATGAGCAGGAATACCGGTAAGAATTTCATCGCGTCAATATAAACGGGTAGTAGCGGTCTTTGGCAAGCCCTTGTTCCCTCCGGCTGTTTTTTACTTGGAACAAAAGCATCCACAGCCTATGATCTTAACATGTGTAACATGAAACTCTTGCGACGCATCATCGCGCTTGGCTTTATCACGCTGTTGTTTGGCTGTGTGCAACTGCCACTAGCAGCGCAGCCTGCTGCTGTGCCGACTCGTCCAAACGTCATCCTGATGATGGCAGATGACCTGGCCAACGAAGACCTCTCCTGCTACGGCAGCACCCGCATCCAGACGCCGCGACTCGACCAGCTGGCGGGGGAAGGCGTCAAACACAGCAGCTACTATTCCGGCAGTCCGGTTTGCTCTCCCGCACGCATGGCCTTGCTCTCCGGGTCCTATCCGGCCCGCATTGGCTGGCGCTGGGGCGTGCTGGGCTACGGCTTCCCGCTCCAAAGCGGAATGTCCCCCCGGGTTTATACCATCGCGGAGGCATTCCGCGATGCCGGCTACCGCACTGCGATCGCAGGCAAGTGGCACGTGGGTGAAAATAATATGAGTCCGGAGCGTCAGGGCTTTGTGTCGACCTATTGCATCTACATGTCCAACAATCAAAACCGCGACATGTACCGCGACGGCGAACTGGTGCAAAAAGATTGGGACAACCGCCTGCTGACACAAACTTTTGCCGAGGAAGTGATCCGGGTGATTAAAGAACCCGGCGACCAGCCCTTCTTTATGTATGTGCCCTGGACAGCGCCACACTTTCCGGTGGATCCGCATCCGGACTGGAGGGGTAATTCCGGCGAAGACCAGTCGGGCAAATACACTGATGTGGTGCAGGAACTCGACTACCGCGTCGGCCAAATCCTCGACGCGCTGGAGCAAGCGGGCAAGGCAGACAATACCATCGTCATCTTCACCTCCGACAACGGCCGTCAAAAGGGCCAATCCGGCCCCAACGACGCACCGCCTTTCAGCGGCCAAAAGTGGCATTCCCGCGAGGGTGGACAACGAGTGCCTTTTATCCTGCGCTACCCCGGCGCGATTCCTGCCGGGGTAACGATCAAGCCGATGATGACTGCAATGGATCTGTATCCTACGCTGGCCGCCGCCTGCGGGATCAAGATCCAGTTACCTCTTGAAGCCCAGCTCATGGATGGGGTCAACAGCTGGGAAAACCTCACCCGTCCGGGCAGCAAACCCGCTCGCAGGGAATACCTTTACTGGCACGGCAAAGGCGAGGCCACCGCGATCCGCGTCGGCACATGGAAGCTGCACTTCAACTACGGCGTCCGCAAACCGGAAGACCAAGTTCTCAGCAATGGCCCAGAACTCTACCAGCTCGCGGACGATCCGCTGGAACAGCGCGACCTTTCCGCGCAGCACCCGGAGCAGGTCAAACAATTGCTCACCCGCGCAAAAGAACTGTTGACTGAAATTTACGAAAATCAGCTACCGCTCGGCACCTGGCCGGGCACAGAACTGACCGAGCCCCCCATCCAAGCCGCCGACGTCTGGGGCGAGTGGATACACTAATGCGCCACCCGGCGGCAGCGCGGGAGTGATTTCTACAAAAACCTAAAAGACCCTAAAGGAAAAAAAACCTAAAAAACCCTAAAGGTCACCCACATTTCTACTACGGGATCGATGTCGACGGGGATCGGCGTCAGTTGGTTGTCCCGGGGGTGCGGGCGGATGATGGTGCGTTGGGCTCCCATTTGGAAAGGGCCACGCGGATGAGACGTGGCCTGATGGTAAGCGTAAAAATGCCTAGCAGCCTGTCGGGCTTGCGCCCGACAGGCTGCTAGCGATAAATAATAAGAATTAAACCATAATCCGTTTTGAATCTCAACCGCCACCAAAACGCTCATCAACAGCTAGTTTTTGAAAAAACTGAAACCAAGATAATGCGGAGATGTTTGAATTCTATGTTGAACGCTCCTACGGGGACGTGCCGCGTAATTTTGGGCTGGACACCTGACCCACTTGGACATGTTGACTGCATGGCCTTTGACATACTCTCACCCTCCGAGCAGGTTGCTGCGCATTTGCGGCAGCTGATCCAGCAAGGGCAATGGGGAGCGCAGCTGCCCGGCACACCGGCCTTGTCGCGGGAAACGGGGATCGACCGCAAGACCATCACGGGGGCGATTCAGATACTGGAGCAACAGGGTTGGCTGATCTCGCAGGGGGCGGGCCGTCCGCGCCGGATCGTGCGAACCGGCGCGGCACAGCCGACGGGGCTGCGGATCACGATCTTGAATTATGAAGAGCGCGTGCGGCATCAACTCTACGCGCATCAGCTGGTCAGCCAGTTACAGGCGGCGGGCCATACGGTGAGCTACTCCAAGCGCAGTCTGGTGGAGATGGGCATGCAGCTGGACAAGGTGATCGAATATGTGCAGGACAATCCTGCGGATGTTTGGATCCCGACATCGGCCTCGCGGGATATTTTGGAATGGTTTGCGCGGCAGCCCTTTCCCAGCATCGCGTTATTTGGGCGGCGGCGGGGCGTCAACATCGCCGGTGTCGGCCCGGATAAGATCGAAACACTGTGCTCGTTGACGGAGCAACTCATCGGCTGGGGGCACCGGCGGATCGTCCTGTTCAGCCGGGAGGAGCGGCACGTCCACACGCTGGGCCTGCAGGAGCGGCGCTTCGCGGAGACTCTGGAGGCGCACGGCATCCACACCGGAAGCTACAGCCTGCCCCGCTGGCAGAGCACTGCCGCCGGCTTCAACGCCTGCCTGGACAGTTATTTTCAAGTGACACCCCCCACGGCACTGATCATCGAAGAGAGCCAATTTTTTGTGGCGGCCTTACTGGAGCTCTCCCGGCGGGGGATGCGCGTGCCGGAGCAGATCTCCCTGTTCTGCACCGACGACGACCTGGTATTCGAAATGTGCGATCCCTACGTGAGCTGTATCTCCTGGCCCTCCGAGCCGGTGGTGAACCACATTGTGAAATGGGTGCAGCATGTCAGCCGGGGCAAGATCAGCCGCAAACAGGTGCACACGCCGGCCAAGATCGTCGAGGGCGGCACAATCGGGCCGGTGTGAGTGGGAGCCGGAGGGCGGAGGCCGGATGCCGGAGTCAGATGGAATCCAACTGAAAGGAGGCGACCGTGGTAATCCGAATATTTCTGAAGGGGTCCAGGCAGAGAAGATCTTCGTCTCCGGTCAGGATGTGACCAGCTGATGCCGCCACCGCCAGTTCGAGGAATTTATCGTCGTTGGGGTCGCTGCAAGCGGAGATAATTTCTTCAGGCATGAACCACTCTGCGGCCATTGCAGTTTTTTTGAGTAAGTCGCGCCGCGTCGCGTCGCTCGAGAACCGGGCAAACTTCGGGCGCATCAACACTTCGGCCAGTTCCGTGAAGGTGGCTTCTGAAAAAGCGTAGGCATCCTGCTTAAGCACTTGATCCAGCTTTTGCCCGAAGGTGGAAGGCGTGATCAGTAAATAGCTGATCCAGACATTGGTATCGATGACGAGCACTACGAAGGATTTACCTCGTTGAGGATCTCATTCAGAATTTCTTCGGTGAGACCTTTTGCTTGCGCTTCCGCCGAGGCGGCATGTGCGGCATCACTCAATTCCGCCACTCGGCAACGGCGAATTTTCTCCAAATCCTCCATGGGCACGAAAGCACCAATTTGGCGGTTTTGGCGCGTGATGATGATTGGGTGGCGACTACCCTTATCCAAAAATTCGCCAAAATTTTGTCGCGCTTTGGTGGATGACATTATGTGTATAATGCACACAATTTACGTTTGTAAATTTTGTCAAGCATAGCACTTTCCATCCGGACGGGAAGCCGCCCGGCTACAGTAAAATCCCCGTTTGTAGCCGAAGCTCTTTCGCTTCGGTCGGTCAAGGTCCGCCCAGCGCCGCCTCGAAGGCGGCGACATCCTCGGGTGCGTCGATGCCGATGGTGGGTTGATCCGTAATACCAACGTGGATCTTATAACCGTGCTCCAGGGCGCGGAGCTGCTCGAGTTTTTCGTGGCCTTCGAGGAAGCCGGGTTCGAGGCTGGAGAAGGCAGCGAGAAAATCGGCGTTGTAGGCGTAAAGTCCGAGGTGGCGATAGACCGGATGATCCGCCAGCCAGGCGGCATCGACCCGGCCCTGGGCATCGCGGGCGTAGGGAATGGGCGAACGCGAGAAGTAGAGTGCCAGCCCGGCGCGGTCGCGCACGACTTTGACCTGGTTGTGGTTGGCGAAGTCTTCCGGTCGCCCGAAGCGCATAGCCAGCGTGGACATGGCGGCTCCGTTGGCGAGTCCGGCAGCGAGGGCTCGGATTTGCTGGCCGGTGACGAGGGGCTCGTCTCCCTGCACATTGATGACGGCATCCGCGCCGACGGTGGCGTTGGCCTCCGCCAGGCGGTCGGTGCCACTGGGATGGTCCGGCCGGGTCATGACGGTCGCGTAGCCAGCGGCTGCCAGGCAATCGGCCAGCTCGTGGTCATCCACCGCAAAATAGAGCGGAAACTCCGGGGCCACAGAGCGGATACGTTCCGCCGTCCAGAGGATGACCGGTTTGCCCCGCACCGGATGCAGCAGCTTGCGCGGGAAACGGGTGGACGTGAGCCGGGCGGGCACAATTATGACTGGGGGCTTTGACATTGTGGCACTAATCATCATGAAACTTCCGCAATGAACAAGGAAATCAATGCAACTGAAGCCGCAAAATTGCTGCGGGAGAATCCGGAGGTCACGCTGCTGGACGTGCGGGAGCACTCGGAGTGGGCGATTTGCCGGATCGAGGGGGCGCTGCATATTCCAATGGCCGAAGTGCCTGAACGGGCAGCATCACTGCCGCAGGACTGCCCGCTGATTGTGCTCTGTCATCACGGCATGCGCAGTAAAAACGTGCAGCGCTACCTTGAGGCACAAGGATTTGAGAACCTGCTGAACCTCAGCGGCGGGATTCACGCCTGGGCGATGGAGGTAGATGCCGACATGGCCCGCTATTGATGGCCGCCCTGCCAGAACCCAAACGATTCGCGTCGTGCGGCGGCATTGCAGTTCCACCAACCAACAGGACGCCAGTCTGAGGGAACACTCACTTGGACGTCATGCGGTAAACGCCATCCCATGGCTCAGGAGCACCATGCTGGAGGAATTCCCGGCAACGGGCGGCCATTACCTGGGAGGGCGTTGTGGGTGCGTAGGCCCGGGCGGGCTCCAGCTCCAGACAGGATTCAAAAGCAGCCAGCGCCCGTGCCCAATCTCCCAGCAGATAGCACTGCAACGCATTTTCATAGCTCGTCTTACAGGCTTGCATCAGGTCCGCATCGACGGTGCCGTCCCAAAGTTCATAAATATTGACCGGCTGGCTGCGCCCCTTGACCACAATGCAATCCAGCTGACGGTAATTGAGTTGCCCGTCATACTGCAGTGCCGTGTGGAGCGTATCCTCGGTGATCATAATATAGACACCGTAGGTCTTGGCACCGCTCTCGCAACGGGCGGCCAGATTGACGGAGTCGCCCATCATGGTGTAATTAAAGCGCATCACACTACCCATGTTACCGATGACAGCCTGGCCGGTATTGATGCCGATACGGGTGCGCATTGTAAGCACATTTTCGGGCCATTTACCGGTTTTGGCCCATGCTTCCCGCAGAGCGGCATGTCGCTCCTGCATCCGAATCGCTGAGCGGCAGGCCCGCGCGGCATGGTCCTCGACCGGGTAAGGCATTCCAAACATGGTGACAATCGCGTCGCCAATATATTTGTCCAGCGTGCCCTGCTCCTGCTGAAAAGTCTCGGTCATCGCCCCGAGATATTCGTTCATCAGTGCCACCAAATCACTGGGCTTCAAGCTTTCCGAGATCTCGGAAAAGCCTGCGACATCGGAAAAAAGCGCGGTAATAGCCACCTCCGTGCCTCCCAGTTCGGGATCGCGCTGCGAGTCAACCATCTCCTGCACCAGGCTGGGTGAGACATAGGCACCGAAGAGATTCTTGATCCGACGGCGCTGCCCCTCCTCCGCCCCCAGTTTAAAGAGCACGACCCCGAGTGAGGCGGTAACTGCCGCACCCACCGGAGCAATCAGCGGCAGAATGATGCCGGACCGGCTAAAGGCATAAAAGACACAGCCGGCATAAGCCACCAGCAGAAGCACAGAAGCCGAGCGCGTGAATACCCGCCCGCGGCCACTCCACAGCATCAGGCCCGCCACCAATATCGAGAGGGTGAACACAATTACCTGCAAGGTGGAATCACGCAGATCCTTAATATAAGCTTCCTCCTCCAGGGTGCGGTAAATGTTGGCATGAAAACCTACTTTGGGCACCGGGGTAGTGTCAAAGGGCGTCGGGGCGTGGTCCATTAACGTGGCATCCGTGCCACCGATGAAAATGATGGCGTCGTTAAAACGCTCAAACCACTGCTCCAACTCAGCGACGGCAGCCGCATCAGCCTGGCTGGCGGCATTGCCCAGGGCGTGCGCCTTCTCCAGAACTTCAACCATGCTGTAGAAATTATCCAGGGGTATGTTCCCCCAACCTTGTAACCAGTTTACCTCGAGGGTTTGACCATTCAGCAGCGGAACTTCACGCAGGACCCTGCCCTCCTGGCGGATCAGCAAGGCCTCCGGCGTCCACTCCACCGCTTCGGGACCCAGATCGTGGGCGGCAAGAAAGACCGCCAGCCCCAGCGTGAACAGCCGGTGGGAGCTGAGCATCGGGATAGGATCCAGTGCGAAGCCATCGGCATCCACAATCCTAAAGAAGCCGTCTTCAGACATTCTTTTTGGATCGTTCAAAATCGCATCAAAATAGTATAGCTGACCATTAATGAGCGAATTGCTGAATCGTTCGCCTTCGGTTTCGATAATAGCCGGCACATTGTAGGGCACTTTACCGGGGGCTAAGGCTTCATCTAAATTTACCAGGCCGAGACGGGCCGTGGCCGACTTGACAATCGGAAAGGTCGGTGCCTCCGGGAAGGGCACCTCCGCAGGTTCCGTGAAGCCATAGCGGCGCAGGGGTAAACCAATTCCATCTTTAGTCGTGCCGGTATAAGCAGCACCCAATACCAGGCGATCCGTATAACGCTGCACCACTTCGCCCAGACGACCGTCTCCATAGCGCGCCCGCTCCACATCCAGTAAGGAACCAGTGGCGAGCTGCGAAAAGATCATATCCACCCCTACCGCCCGCGCTTTACCTGGCCCCAGTAAGGCCTCAAAAGCTTGTGCAAAGTTAAGCCGGTCCCAGGGCCGGGCCCCTATCTTCACCAAGGTTAGCGGATCAATATTGACAAAAACAACCCGAGTCGTGGCAGGCTGCTCTCCCCGGAACAGATAGCGCCAGCGTAGCGCCTCATTTTCCGCATCGTCCAAGAGACCGATAGCACTCAATGCCGACCAGAGTGCGGCAGCCAGGACAATTAATGCAGCATAAATCAGGTATTGTATTTTACGCGGCATAACAATCCTGTGAATGTCTTAAAACAAATCTGCCTGAAAATCGGACGGGGGCTTTACCTCAGCCCGAAAGGGCGTGAACGGCTCAGCCGCCGGCGCAAATTCGATCACACGCGGCCGCTTGACACTGCTCCCGGACGGCTCAGCCAGGCTGCCAGCAGACCAGTCTGACTGTTCCGGGCCGGGGAGCACCGCCAGGTGCGCCAGCAACTGCGCCGGATCCACCTGCGCCGGATCCATGACTTCCTGCGCCGCAAAATAGGCCTGCAGTTTTTCGCGGATCTCCGTCATTTGCTCGCCGACTTCGATCGCCGGAGTGAGGTAAGATCCGGCACCAGAGAGCCGCTGCCCCGGATAGACTTCATAGGCCTGACCACGCAGGTCAAACAGGCGGGCCATCCCCTCGGCCGAGGAAATTGTGAAGTCGTAAATGCCACTGCGGCGGTCAAACTCAACTTGCAGCAGTAATACTCCGCGCACCGCGCTGATCCGGCCAAAAGGAGTTTCCAAAATAAGCTTGGCCGCATCGGACAGTTCGCGGCTGTCAATGATCAGTTCCCCACGCCGCAAATTGAGAATGATACGCTCCCGGCTGGCTTCGGGACTGGCTTGGAGACCTGGGACGGAGTCGAACAAACTTTCCGCCCGTTCGACCGAAAAAAATCCCTGCCCGCGAAAGGCCAGACGCAAGCGGCTCGACAACTGGATCAAAACAGATCCGGCCTGCTCGGCCCGGCAATTGAAAATCCCCGGAAAATACTGTGGCGAGTCGAAGGATTCGTAGCTCTGCCCGTTGGCCGGCACCTCTATCCGGACCGCACCCGTAGCCGCAAGCGCGACGGCTGAACCGCGCACCCAGACTTCCGCCGACAGGACACTCAGCCCCAGCAAGGTGGTGACAATGATGACCGATGGAATTCGCACGTGCATAGCTTAGAGAATCAATAACTTTTGCTCCAGTCGGCGGGCAGCGGCATTATCCGGATCCAGCGCCAGTGCCCGCCGCACCCGCTGGAGTGCGGCCTCCAGCATGGTGGTATCCGCCCCCATCAGAGCCGCATAATAGTAATGCGCATTGCTGACATTCGGCGCGAGTTCGATCGCCTGCATCAATGACTCAAAGGCCCCATCAATCTCGCCGACCAGTGCTTGAGCCACTCCCAACTGAGCCGAGGCCAACCAATAGTCCGGACAAAGCCCATACCCGCGCCGGGCCGCCTCCAGCGCACGACTGCCGGTGCGCTCAAAATCAGCAGGATTACGGTAATGCAGCTGGCAAATCGTCATGCTCAAACCGATCCATGCATCCGCATTGCCGGGATCCGCGATGAGCGCATCTTCGTATAGGCGGATCACCTGATCGATTAATTTGAAATTTCCCGAAACGCCGATTCCGCGCTCAACCAAAATCTCCAGCCGCTGGCGGGCCTGCAGTTCCAGGCCCTGCGAAGTAATCACACGCGAGGCGTGTGCCCAAAAAGTAAAGCCCACCACAGTGCAAATTAAAAAATAAAGCAGCCCGGTGAAGCGGAATGACGGCAGAGCCACTGATCGGCGAAAACCAAATTTGACTAGAATCCCTGTCATCAAAACTCCATACAGCAGCAAAGCCGGCACATAGATGATAAAATGCAGCACCGCACACAGCAGCAAGGCAAAGGTCGCACACAGCGCCAGCGACAGGAAAAACTTGTTCGCCGGCATGATCATTCCGTTCAAAGTTTTGATCTTGAATGACTCTGCCGACCAACGCTGCAGTGCCGGATAAAATGCGGTAAGCAGCGGCACGAGCAAGAGCAGTGCTCCAACCAGGCCAAAGTTAGCCAGCACCAGCAGGAAATCATTGTGCGGCGTCAGCGGCAACTTGGCCAACGCGAGATCGGGACGCTGCTCCAGCATCAGCGAAAAACTGCCAGCCCCGCTGCCAAAAACGGGTTGCCCCTTCCAAATGTCCAGCGCCGCCTGCCAGAAAATCAGGCGGATGCCCTCGCCCTCTGTGCTGAATGCGCGCTGCAGGCCCCGCTCAAAGGGTGGACTCAAAAAATACATCAGCGTAAACACACCCACCGCACCGCCGACACCCAGCGCGGCAAACAGATAGCGGTGCCGCTTTTTCTCAAAGCAGAACCAGGGCACCACCAGTAGCAGTATCACCACCAAAGCCGCCGCCCAATACGTCTGCGCCAGTGCGATGCCCAGCACGAGGATCACTGCCAAATAAAAGCTGAGAAAGCGCACAATTACCGGCAGGCGCGGGACAAGCGCGCCGATGATGAAGCAGGGCAAGAGTAACAACAAAAAAGCCGCATTGCTGCCGGGATCGGCAAACAAGCCCGTTGCCTGCCCCAGATATTGAGCGTTCAACTCGACCGGATAGCCCAGCGAGACACGCGCCAACTCACGCGGATTTTGAAAGAATTGATAGTAACCAATAAAGACGGCCTGCGCCACTGGAATCAGTGCCATGACCAGCAGCGTCCACAACTGCGAACGTGTGCGCACATTATTCACCGCAACCCAGCCAAACAGAAAGGCTGTGCAAAAATAAATCAATTCGTAATTGCCCCGCCACGGCACGGGCGTCCACCACCAGATCGAGGCACCGGCCCAAACTAAAAAAGGCACAAACAACAGCGGCACCAGGTAAAGTTTGCGCGCCTCCGGACGGCATGCCGCCAAACTCAGTCCATGCAACGCCAGCAAGACCATAAACAGCGGCTGGAACATCAACTGCGTCTCCGGACGCACCCCCCCCAACTGGAGTGCTGTCTGGACCAGAATACCTCCCAGGCACAGCGTCACCAGCCAGTCCAGCAAGTTCGCCCAGGTAAACTCCCCAAAGAAGTCAATCGTCCAGGCCTTATGGTTTGATTTTGACATATATATGATTCAGATAGCGGGCCGTGCATCCGACCCAAAGCCGGAACGCATTCCAACCCAGTGCTTATTTCGCACCTTCCGCCCGACGCAAGCCCAGACTTTCGATCGCGCTCAGGATCTCCCCTAGCTCACCCGAAGCTTCAACTTCGGCAAACGGCTTATTGGAGGATATTCTGACAAAGAGTTGATCCTGCCCCAAATCAAAGCCCATTTGATACATATTGTAGATAAAGTAAAATTGCCGCTTGAAGCTATCGATTCCGGAACTGGTCCAGATCATGTTCTTGATGTATTTGTTCGGCTCACCGCCCAGCAGGTGCCAGAAAATAACATGTGTCTCGTGGCCACCTTTGCGGTAGATCCCCCACTCGTGCTCCTTGAGCGGCACACCGGCCAGCTCCAAACTGCGGTTGCTCTCGCGTTCGAGCACCTCCCAGCCCGCAATCACCCAGCAACTGTCGGGATTGTGGATCGCAACCGAGCTGTAAGGTTCGCTGCCGGGGAACCAGTAGGCCGCATAGACCATGATCTCGGTATCTCCCTTGGTATATTGCCGGCAAAAAACATCGTCCAAATCGAGCACATTAAGCACGCGCTCTTCGCCCTCGGGCGTCTGCGACAGCGGGACATGCGCCGAATGCCAGCCTGCGATTCGCTGCGGCAACAAGTCCTCCAGCGGGCGGTCCAGCGTGCGCGGAACTTCCGGCACCAGCAGCGCAAACACCAGACCGGTCGAGCAAATCAGGACCAAAGAGCTTGCCAATATAATAAGAATAAAACGTCTCAC
>Ga0100402_1002137_pt1 | contig 22394 bp, 18 predicted proteins | sample CryGeyme20150102_FD_80419 | JGI IMG/M metagenome (GOLD analysis project Ga0100402, IMG submission 80419) | Groundwater microbial communities from Crystal Geyser aquifers in Utah, USA - Crystal Geyser metaG 2015-0102 | ecosystem: Environmental > Aquatic > Deep subsurface > Groundwater | place...
TCATATTTTGTCTCGTCATCTTCATCGTCTTCATCCGATACCCCGGTCTCGTCATGGCCAATTGTGTGTTCCATGTCGTCGGTCATCATGCTATCTTCGTCTGACAATTCGGAATCGTCACTTGTATTTGTATGTGATGATATACTAGTGATATCAGATTCTTTTTCATCTACCCACGGCTTTTCACTGGCAGCACGGTAACCCTCCTTGGCGACTAGCCGAGGCCGCCCCTTCGTTAATCTAGTTTTCATGTTGGTGACGGCTATTCTGTGCTCTTGCCGATTGTGAGTTATTGTTTTTGACCTTGCAGCTTGGATCTTGGATTGACTAAGAAAATGCGGCCTAGTGCAAGGTAGTATCCGAATAGTCAACAATACTTTCGAATGCACGATTTAGACCAAATTCTGAAAAATATCGCCGACCTTGGTTGAACGCATTGAAAGGCTAAGTGACAAGGTTCCAAGGCGTTAGTGACTCGCTTCCAGGAGACAATGTTTAGTGTTGTTAGGAAAAAAGTACTTGCCGTAAAATATGTGAGCGATGCAAAATCTAGTTTTGGAGAGTACTGTGAAGGTCACTGTACAGTAGTAATTGAGTATTTAAAGAGAAAGCATTTCAACGCACATCAGCTCACCCTTCCCAATCGTGCTTTCTTTCAATGACGGCCCCCTTCTCCGTCATCAGAAATTTGCAAAACCTTTTTTTTTTTGCGCATGAAGTTACCAGCATACCAGCAGGAAACCTACATCGACGATTGCCTACTTCCAGCAGCTATAGCTGGGATTTACCATAGCGAGAATCCTTGGCTGTTGTATGCAAGGGTGTGTAATTTTCGACGAGCTGATTTTATTTATCTTTGGAATGGGTTCTGGTATTTGATCATTACTTTTTGATGTTGATTCGTTGATTCTCGCTTCTCGCTCCCGCTATCATTGCAGATGAATCAAAGCTTGATGATCAAGTGATCTTCAGGGAAAATTCCATTCTCTCAAGATCATCATGATGGTCCTGCTCAAGGGTATCGGTCATGAGCCGTGCTGTGGCTGACGTTTATGTTGCTCTGCAATCCCATATCCCATGATCACTCTGTCAATGCCGAGCTGAAATACGTTTGGTCCAATGCTGTGGCTCCTTCCTAGTAGGACTTAGAGCTGTGCTCGGTCTCATCTCATTGGTTTCACCCAGCGTTATTGTGCTATGAGTAAGGTTCAATGTCAACGCAACGAGGCTATATTAACTTGTGAGGATATGACGTCGCGATACTCCTAAACTTCCTGAACTATTGCTCTATTGCTATCCAAGTGTCTCGACACAATTGATACCTCCCATTGATTGTCGGGAGAGGCTAGTGCACGTTGATGGTCTCAGGAAGGCGTGTATCAAGTTTGTGGTGTTACGTTTTCGGCGCCCAATGGCCCATCATGTCGTCGCCTACATTCGCATTTGGAGGAGGCCTTGTCCTCCTTACTGTCGCTGTTTTAATGGCACCCACCCTCTTAAAGATCGATAAATATATGGTCATCCTTTTTTAGTAGGATGCTATGTACCCTCAGATTACTAATGGGACGGATAAAAACGGATAAGCGAAAGGAAAGACCCCATTTATGGATGCTATGACCGCAAATGTGCGTTTCAGCGCAACGTAATATATAATTGCACCTAAATTAGTGATCACAACAAAGGACACAAAAATCTCAACATTAAATTGTAAAATAGCTGAATATATAATGTATGCACTATGGCGATAGAGAATTACAACTTTATCACTCAAATCAAAAATACGATACTGATGTACCTGCAAAACTGGAAGCCAACGGCGGTTCCAACAAAATTGAGCCCAACAATCGGGCAAGGCGCTTAAAAGGAAAAGATATTGTCCTTCTTGTGGCCAAGTGACACCAAACTGGGAGTACATCCTCTATCGAGCATGATGGGAGGACCACACATGAGATTCCAGACGTCGTCCCCAGGTGCTTCAAACTGTTCCTCGAACAGCTTCTTGTCCACGAATCCAGTAGAATATTTCCAGTCTACTGGCCAGGCGTCCGACAGAATGTAGTGGACATTGAATCGATTGGGGAATTCGACGGCCCAATCATCCAAAGTTGATCGCATAAGGAGATCGCCCTCTTCTCTGCACGCAAAGATGAGTGAAATCTGAGTGTTGTCCTCAGGGTTACGAAGGATTTCAGCCGCTATCTGCATGACGGGAGTGATTCCAGTTCCTCCAGCAACCATATTGAAGGCGCGGGCCTTGGTGTGTTTTCCATCCAGAAGAAATTCACCGTTCTTCAGGTATTCAAATTCACCGACCGGTCCGCGCATCTCCAATTCGTCACCAATTTTCAGTCGGTCGACGTATTGAGACATCTTTCCTCCGTCGGGAAATCGCTCGCAAGGACGATAGACCTTGATGACAAACTTGACACAGCCAACATCGTAGTTGGACGAGATGGGCGTGTAACGACGCAAGACCATTTCTCCATCGATCATAGCAGAAAGGAAAATGTGCTTACCAGTTGGCAGGCCCAAAATATGATCCTTGGTAGGCAAAGCAAAGTCCAACAAGATGGAGTCACGCGAGAGGACAATCTTGTTTTGTAATTTGAAGGCAGTCTTTTTCTTGGGGTTCAAGGCGAGCTTGTTGCCGTTGATATCAGTCAGTTCATCCGACTGATCTTCTTCCTTAACGGTGGATACGTCCAAGTCACCAATGTAGTACTTTTCCAGCATCTTGGTAGCCTTAGCAGAATGAATCGCTACAAAGTCTTCTGTTGCATCATGACCAGCATTAATGGTGATAGAGTCAATACCACCGGGGTGGAGCTCCAAGTATTCGGAAACATCGTACACTCGGTCCTTGACAATGATCCAGCAGTCTTCCTCGGTGTTGTGCTTAGAAACCTCGGCCATGGTGAAGAGCTTTTTCCCTTCGCTGGATGGTTCCGGAGCACACTCTGCTTGGGGTTCCATAACTTCCGAAAGCTTGCCGAATCCAGCAGAGACAGGCTTGCCAGAAAGTTTCGTCATCCAACCACCAGTTTGTTGCCCTGGTTGAGTAGGATGCTCGAAGCGAAAAACATGCTCACCCGAGGCGGTCTTGTCCATGTACACCTTGATACGGAAAGCATGGTTATTGCCCATTCCCATCAAGTTCCAAGTGGGGTCATTCGGCTGACAGTTGTTAGCCTCATCCCAAGCCCGGCACATGATTTCCTTGCAGCCAACTAAATCAGCAACGCGGACCTTGTGAGTCCACCACACCCAGCACCAATACATGTTGTAATCGGTGGGCTTTTCCTTGTGGTCCAGCTCGGCGAGCTCCCAGTGAGCACCGCCGTCGGTGGAGACTTCGACTCGGGTGATCTTCCGGCCGCCTCCAGTGTAAGCGTATCCGACGCATTCGTAGTCCTTTTGGATGTTCTTTGCAATGGATAGCGTTTCGTTATGGTTGGGAGAGGACATTGCAGAGTTGATGTTCAGCTCATTGAAAATGTACTCAGGCTTGTACCACCAGTTGCCCTTCAGGGATTCTTCTGCGGTAATATGGGGGGGAAGGATTCGATTATCGTGATAGTGGTAGTGATTCTTAGTCTCGTGCTCAATGACGTTAACTCGAGAAAGCCACTTTATCATGCGACCGCCAATGTATCCAGGAATGATAAGACGAACAGGGAATCCGTGGTCGGGCTGCAGTGGTTCACCGTTGGCTTCGTAGGCAATGATGACATCATAGGCTGGGTTCATGGCACGAGCCAAAGGAATGGAAGTTCCGTACTTGACAAGTTTACCCCATGGTTCGTCTGGAAAGGGGCCGGGTCCAACCTTGTTGGGTAAATCCTCGACTCCAATGAATTCAACGTGCTTCCCAGACATATTCTTGTCGGAGACTCCAGCCTTGAGGAGCAGGTCCCGAAGCATGACACCCTTCCAGACATTAGTAGAGACTCCAGCAGGTCCCCAATTAAATCCAATAGTCTGGCGGATCATGTTTTGTTCCTTCCGTCTGTTACCAGCACACACAAGCGTAACGGGCAATTCACGAGGTTCCATGTCTGCCAATTCGTCCATGGAAATTTCAAAGGGATTAGTCACACATGGCCCACCAAAGGAAATCGTGTGATCTTCCCAGGTTAGTTTGGGACAAGCCCCGTGGTTTCGTACGTAATGCAAGCTGGAGGGAGTGATGAATCGATACTTATTGTGGATCGACATGGGGGGTTCCACATTGAAAGGATGCCGTCCTGTCAATCGAACCAGACGCCCATCACGTGGCAGCCATTCGTCGGGTGTTCCCTTGTCACGATAATCACATTCTTTGATGTCGTAGATAGTTTTGGCATTCTCAAGGACATCGGAAGGTGGTGTATCTTCATCCTTGCTCAGGTTAGGAACCGGGATTGCCTTGGGATATGGCCCATAAAGTTCTTCGCAGACAGGAGTACTCGCTCTGCTGGAGAGTGTATCAAATACTTTGTTGGAAAGATATTCGGGTCGAGGAGCCATTGGAGATTATTGCAAAAACTTAGATTTGAGCACTGTGAAATATTATGAGATTGTCGAGGAGTCCTATGAAAGAGGATAAAAGCACAGAAGCTTTTCTTTTTGTTTTCGTTGTTGTTCTGTTAAAAAATAACACGTATTGTTTGTCATAAATGCTCCTTCCGATCGCGTTTAGTCTCCTCAGCCAGGTTTCGAAGATATTATGTAAAAGTATTAAATAAAGCAATCATCAATGCTGCTTGGGAGTAGAAGTTGCGTGGAAAAAGACGGAAGTTACCGAAGCGCGAATAACTAAAGGTTTGGCACTTTTTCAAGCAACTGGGCGATAGTCGACGCATGCACCCTGGCGACTAGAGTAACAGCATTATTGTCATAAAGAGATGTTAAATAAATAATATCTTTGGTTTGGAAGGACGGAAAGAAGCAACAAAATTTAAATTATTTGATGAAGACGTGGTCACTGCGGCCAATATGCCGGTAAGCGTCGCAAGTAGGTTCGCCTCCTTTGGTTTTCTCATGCCTGGACGTCTCATCAGTAGAAGGCTAGGGATCCTCTACAATGAGCGAACGTGTACCAGTACTGTATTCGAACCTCGTGACCGTAATTGAGTGCTAAGGTAGCTCGAATAGCAAAGATGATGATTACTGTACATGCTACGTCGGGAGGGTTAGATCAATAGGCAGCATATCCTTCAATACCAGGTAGTATAAGAATAGTACCAGGTACAATGCTAAATGCAGTTTAAATGCCAAAGATCACTGCACTTCTCGCATCCATAGATGAACGATTAGTAAAAGAATTCCATAGATGAACGATTAGTAAAAGGATAACCGACGTCGAAGTGATCTTTTACCTATCTTTTCATTATTCTTTATTGGATACTCGAGTACTGTACAGGGTACCAGGTAGTAGCAACTTGGAGTTGCTACTGCTACTACGAGTAGTAGCTAGTAGAAGTAACAGTAGTCACTGGACTTACTAGTTCGTGGAGGACTGTCATTCGAGCAAATATGCGTACTGCATGTATTAATACTACTCAATGGACATGAATAGATTTTGGTCGCCGTAGAATTTACTGTCTTCTTAGACTGCTAGTCCGTCTCCCAAGGTCTGTCTGTATCTTCGTGCCTGCAACTGCGTGCTACTCCTCTCTTATTAAGCCATATCCATTGCCGCTTGGTCACCGTTATGTTATCACCAACCGGAACATCACATGTACCGTACTCCTATTGCTAGCTGTCGTCGTTCGTTGATACCAGTACTCTAGCTAGGAACTGGTGATGGCGTCGGAGCGGCAACGATATCTTGACGATGCATAAAGATCACTCGGAAGTGCGTCACACGGACCACCACGCCCATCACGATCGGCCTTGGGTACGGGTACTCCCTCTCAGTACTATCATTTAGCTCAGGCCTTACTTCCAGAGATAGAATATTATTTTCATGTCATCGATGTACGCGCCGTCTCACACAGACTCTGTACTGGAGGAAGAAACAACTGTAACGAGACGTGTTGGCCAAAAGCTCCGGATCTTGAAATGCCGGAACTGAGAACTTGCCTGCCAGTACCTGGTACGTGGAAAATCGCAAGTTTGCCTGCATCCGGGTGGACGGCAGACCTCGCTGCCATGCCGTAAATTTTTTTGATCAACTTTCGAAGACAAAAGCTTGGAAGATAAATTTCCACTTTCTTTGTTCTGCGCTTCTATACACCTTGAATTGTTGGCAAAGTCGCCGCACAACTCCTTCCTTTCATCTTGTCAGTGTCCACAATCGATAGTTTTCGAAGAAGAGAGAAGAGGAGAGATAATTATTTATACTCTTCAAATTGTGTCGGAGGACAAGGACCAACAGACTCGTTTTCTTTTTCCGAAATAAAAGCACGATGATGCTGCGCTCCATTGCCGACATTTCCAAGAGATGCGCTACCATCAATGGTTATTCGTCTCTATTAGCCGCAGGTGGTCACATTCCATCTAATGAATCGACAGCAGTAGTACGTGCCAGGCATATCACAACTGTTCAGAAAATATCCTCATATGACAAGAATAAAGCTTCCAGGAGGCGCCGCTGCCTAGAGCATTCCCATTTCCGCTCGACATCTGCTGCTGCCACTTCTACAGCAGAATACGACGAAGAGAACGATGTGAATTATGGTGGCGATAAAGAGCTACTTCTGAATTCATCACAACCCAAAGTACTTAAAAATACTGCTCTTACCAATCCCAAGAAACCCCGGCTCCAAGCCTTGCGAGAACGGCTGGAAAGAGATCCTCCAGCGCAAACCTTCTTATCCAAACCTTCTTCATCCGATAAAATTTCCGATTCAAATTCCAAAAGTATTCATTGGAAAGAGCTATTGCGGCAATCCACAGAAGCGCCTCCTTTGCAAACTTCCTCTGTGGAGGAAAAGCAAAAGCTACTGGTACCACAAGCAGCCGAACAGCCAGGGGTCTTGACGGATCGATTTGGTCGACATCACAACTACTTACGAATCTCCTTAGCTGAACGATGCAATCTTCGATGTACATACTGCATGCCACCTGAGGGAGTTCCTCTCCAACCAGAATCATATCTCCTCCAAACTCCGGAGATCCTATCCTTGGCGCAGCACTTTCAAAACCATGGAGTGAACAAGATTCGACTAACAGGCGGCGAACCGACGTTGCGAAAAGATTTGGTAACCATCTTGCAAGGTCTGAAGGATATGGGTGGTTTCGAAGAACTGGCAATTACGACCAACGGAGTTACCCTTGCCAAGAATCTAGACAGCTATCTCGAAGCAGGGTTGAACCGAGTCAACATTAGTTTGGATACATTGCACCCAGAAAAGTTTGAAGAACTAACGCGTAGACCGGCTGGATACTTTAGTAAGGTTTGGGATGCTATTGAAGCGGCCACGAAAATTGCTCCTTCAGAGCTGGTTACGAAAATCAATGTTGTGGTCATGAAGGGCGTCAACGATCACGAGGTTGCCAGCTTTTGCGAATTGCAACAACAGTTTCCTAATTTGCATGTTCGTTTCATCGAGTACATGCCTTTTACTGAAAACGGATGGAAAATGGACCGGTGGGTGCCTTATAAGGATTTACTGCAACACCTGGATCAACAAGACAATGTGCAGCTTGTCAAATTACCCGAAGTTGACCCAAACGATACAACGAAATGGTACACGACTGCTGAAAATTATAAGCAGGCAGATGCAGGCGCGGGTGGCATCGGACGCATTGGCTTTATTACCTCCATGTCTCAACCCTTTTGTAACACTTGCAATCGATTGCGCCTAACCTCGGACGGTCAGATCAAGGTTTGTTTGTTTGACGGCAATTCTACCATTTCCCTTCGCGATGCCTTGCGCGAAGGTGCCACGCCGGAGGAACTGGGTCGATTGATCCAGCACGCCTTGCGTAAGAAGCATTTTTCACTGGGAGGGCACGCCTCGCCCCAGGAAATTCTAGAAGATTCCGATTCCAATCGACCCATGACGTTAATTGGAGGATAAAAAATAATAATCATAACGAACTCGTCAATTTTGTTGATATTCTTGTGTTGAAGCATGTGCATTGCTTATCTTCAGTAGACCCGCGTCTCTGTTGTTGAGTAAAAGGGGATTGGTAGCCCTTCTTTTGACATGTCTTATGGAAAGCGGTCTCTATGAATAGTGTCAGCATAGTGAATCTTGTTGGTTGCAGGTGGGGGTCGCAATGCACTTTACTAAACAGAACGAAGATGGGAAGATAGGTTGTGCATGGTATTATTTGCTGTGTTGGTCGTTTTATTATTGGCTATGATTTCTCTCTTAAAATACGTACGTAGCTTTGCTAAACACTAGTAATGCTGGGCATAACATCAATATAAAATAGTAATAATTCAAGACAGACTCGTTATTTACAGACCGCTTTCATTTTTTTTTTACCTCGCAATCTTTCTCTATTTTTCTCTCAAGACGTTGCATACTATCAGACGGACCCGTACTGGACTGGACCTGACTGGACCTGTATGTATTATTTAATACAGTCAACAATAGTACTGAGTAGAATAATAATAATATTATTATTACTCGTCATCATCTTCGTCGGAAGCAGGATTGGCGTACGATACGATCAAAAAGGCTACCAAGGATGCCAGACTCAAAGCAGCAACGATCGGGACTGCCAGTATCAGATTGCTGTTAATAAATCCACCCAAAACATCTGACAAGAAGGTTGTCGGATCCAGCGTTGTTGCCGATACCATTATTTGACTGCTGCTCGCACTACTGCCACAGCCGCTTCCTTCCATTAATACGAGATGATTGCTGTCCAGAGCAGCAGCTGTAGCTGTATGAGCAGTATGAGCAGGATAAGGAGTGGCTTGTAGGTATGTAACAGGGGAACCGTTGCACCTGTTGAATGTCGTCGTTGTAGACAATAATTGGGAAGGACACGTACTGGTGGTAGCAGCAATTGTAATAGTACTAGCAGTAGCAGTGCAAGGAGCAAATGCATCAGCCACTAAGGACATGCTGCTCACGAGGAGGAGGCAGCAAAGAATAGCAAATATTTGGATGGACATGCTTTGTTGATTGTTGTAGGAATAAACACAAAGAACTGGTTCAGCAGTTATTATGAGTGTTGAGGAGATAAAAGTATAATAATATACTGATGACTGTATTTAATAATATTCATAATTATCTGCTCCACTGCAGTCCACTCATCATCAGAATCATCATTCTCGCGTACCGTAGTATTTATTTGAATGCCCTTCGAAGAAAGAACTCAATTTTTTGTTTTCGTATCCAACTCCGCTTGCGTCACTGTTTTGGTAGCTCGGGTTTTCAATTTTAATTGGGTGCCCGGGTCAACGAACATTATCTCCCGAACCACTCATCCCAAACAATAAAAAATAATCGTCACGACCTGTTTCAATCACTACAATCAATCAATCAATCAATCAATTAACAAGCAGGCCAACAACAAGAAGTAGAGTACTCCTACTAATAAGAAATAACTGCCAGACACATCAAACAATAATTAATTTCTCCCCAACTATATTCTTTGTCTGTCTCTCTCTCTCTCTGGAACGACAATAGCTATAACTAACTACTACTCTGGGTAACTTAATAGCTAGAGTAGCTGACAGAATGAAAACAAGTAAAACAGACGATTCATCCGCTAACGGAGGATCGGTTGTTGGGTTACCAGTGGACTCATCTCTCAAGGGAAGTTCTGACGAAGACGAGGAAGAAGCCGGCACAGATTCTCTGACATGCACTACGAAGAACAATGGAGATTATTGTACGAAAAAATCAACTCCTCATCAAAGCTTGGAAGAACGAGTTCAAGAGTTGGAGACGAAATTGGCAACGTTGTCACGGTTGTTACAACGGCGAACCGTGGTACGTTTCAACTGGCAATCATTTTTTATGTTTCTATTACTATTATTATTACTTGTTGTTGTTGTTGTTGTTGAAGAATATGCACTTATATTCCGAAACCTAACCTAACGCGTTTATGTGTGTACATTGTACTCAATCATTGTTTGATACCTTGATACCTGTCTACAATTGTATCATTTTTTACCTTTGACCTTTTCCCTCCCAACAACAACAACAATTATCAAAACGCTCTTTATTACAAAACAAAACAAAACATAATACAATCCACGTCGTCGTCGTCATCAACCACTATCCACAATCCACATTATTAATTTTGTCTCTTTTGTAAAGATGGCACGATCTCCAACCAATTCCCAGCGACAATTATTATTCCGTGCACAACTACCACCTTCCTCATCATTGATACCACAAAGAACCCTAATGGAAGGAATACCTGCGGATGAATACAATTCCACTTATAGTACTTGGTCAGCAGATGCTGCCGGTGGCAGTGGTGTTGTTGTTGATGATGATGATAATGATGATGATGATGATGATGATGAGAGAGGTGAGAGTCCCAGGATGAAGCAGATTTCACAAACACACCACGGCAGCAGGGTACCCTATTTAGAATCTCCAGCTGCCATGGATGGGTCGTCGAAACCACGAACATTGCACCAGCGCCAGCGACTTAGCTTTCACTTACTGTACGATGGAGATGAAGAAAATTTGATGAGAGCGGACGACGAAAGTCATCATCATCATAATTTTCGCTATCATGACGATGTTGTTTCCGAAGAATTGGAACAGGCTCAACTGATACCACCACCACTACTACCACCACCACCACCAGCAGCAGCAGCAGCAGCAGCAGCAGATGAAGGGTTGGAACAAAATAATAATTATAACAACCAGAACAGTGACAGACAGGAGCAGCAGCAACAACAACAACAAAACAATCAACACAGTACTACTCAAAACATGCATACTGATAATAGGAATCAGATTCTTGACGAACAATACTCGAGTGCGATAAAGGAAGATTTTATAAGAGACACTCCGGGACAAGTAGACGAAAATGAGAACCTGGAGGAAAAAGGCAGTCGCATGTCCGACAAAGAAAACAGATTACAAATCACGAAAGATAACTTATGCGAAGTAGCAGCTCGAATCGTCGAGGCTTCAAAACAAACAAAAGCTACCTCGACTGTCGTAAATTCTGCGGACTGCACAGAACCAACTTCTGTCTCGCCTTCCGCTACGAACACGACCAGCAATGATCAAAATTACAGCGAAAGACTTGGTCGCACCAGTCGCAGCAACAGCATTAGCAGCGAAAGGCTCGGTCGGTCCAGTCGCAGCAACAGCATGGGCAGTGATGGGCCTCATTCACCTCGTTTACATAATGGTAGGGATTCCATTCTGACACCCAGCATACTCTTGTCGAAAGACAAGAGAAACAAGTGGTTGGATCATTTGAATTCCTTCCAAGAGAGCAACCACGACGTCGACCTGCAAATGCAGGAATTCATCAAGGTTCCCGGTGAAGTCGAAAAGAGCGTAACATCAGGCTTTATTATTTGCGTCGATTCCTTCTTGTACGTTTGTACCATTTTGCCAATCCGATTTCTTTGGAGCTGCGTCTTGCTAGCTCTGTACTACTTTTTTAAATGGAGCAAAAAGCCTGCCGGAAAGTTCCAGTTCCATCGAAGGCACACGTACCAATTGATCCAGGTCAGCATTATTCTCGCTGTTTATCGATTCGTACTTATCCCCATCAGTATTAGCAAAGTGTACCATTGGATTCGAGGACAGGCAATGCTGAAGCTGTACGTTCTTATTGCGATGGCGGAAATATTTGATCGTCTCATGTGTTCCCTGGGACAAGATTGTCTAGACAGTCTGTATTGGAACACGACCCGATGGCCGCGATCTTCTCGTATGCTGATCAGTGTGTCGATTGCTCTTGTTTACACGGCGCTGCATTCCTTGATTCTTTTTATTCATGTCGCCACACTGAATGTGGCCATGAACTCGGCAGATGAGGCGTTGTGTAAGTACTGTATTGATTGCTTTTCATTGATTGCCAGCACTTCCATTTCCATCTCAGTGATCTACGACACTCACATATTTGACTGAATTCTTGGCAATGATTCACAGTGGCCCTTCTCATTGGCGGAAACTTTGCTGAAATCAAATCGACTGTGTTCAAGAAATACAACAAATCAAGTCTATTCAAGATCTTCACCAGTGATGTCTGTGAAAGGTTTAAAGTGGCACTCTTTCTGAGTCTAGTGTTGCTGTTGAATTTTTGTCAGGGAATGGACAGCCGTAAAATGTCAGACTACCAACGCATAGCAGGTATTGTTTGGATTAGTGAGCTTCTTTGTGATTGGCTGAAACACGCTTTTATCACCAAGTTCAACTTTATACCAGCAAGTGTTTATCCGGAGTATGGTTTACTTTTAGCTGGTGATGTTACCGGCATAGGGCACGAAGGCGTAAACCTAGACCACTCACATGCAGTTGTCAAGCGTCTAGGTTTTGCGCAGATGCCTATGGTCTGTGTGATGGCGAGGCTGGTGAGAGAATCTGCAAAGTATGCCTTTTTGCGAATGGATAAAAACGTTGTCCCGCCTTGGCTTATCGTTGTTGCGACTAGCGCTGGTTGGGCCTTGCTGCTTGGTCTAAAACTGATTCTTGGTGCATACTTGCAGCGAACGTCTGTCAAAAAACTCCTCGCCGCGCCCCAGCTGAATCATACGCCTCTCAAGACAAAAGAGAAGCAACAGTAATCCATCAAATTGAAGTGTTCGCCCTACTTCAAAGCGTGGAACGAGTTAAATAAAAAATCATGTCTGCAGTGTCACAAAAATGTAGTAATTATAATTCAATAAAATTCGCAACTGCTCAAAAATAGTCCGAAGGGGAAAAGAGAGGACTCATCAGCTGCAAATTCTTCTGATTGGATAAGTTCGTCTCAGAATCTGAAAATCACCAGGAAAACTGGAAAAATTGTGGGAGTGTCGACAATAAGCTCTCAATATTCGTCGCTGATATTGCAGTTAGAATCAAGTAACCGAGACTAGTCGGGGATTTGGGAAATATCAGAAATACGTCTGTAGGCACCTGATTGCGCAGTTGATCCTGAATTGGAATCAAAGGAACCTAGACTTTCCCCATCTGGAGGTTGGGGGAAATTGAAGGAAGACATTGGAGCTCCCCTGGCAGAGTACGTGCTAACGTTGGAGGGCGCATCCATGATATGGCTGCTATACCCCCTCGATCGATTCGTGGGCTCTGATGCGGTAGCGGATGCGGCATAGGTGTTTTTTAAAATAACCGTCGACCGCTTCGCGGGATGTGATGCGGTTTCGGGGACAACAGAGGTGCCTTTCAAAAAACGCCAGTCCTTGACGAGCAAGGTTGCCAACTCACAACCAGCACGCTTGTTGTCCCTGGTGTAACCATGAAAGCTGCTTCTCAAAGTGTCGATTAGCTCGTTGTCTGTTGGTGCACGCTTACTTCTTGGACGCAGTAGCAACAAGCGTAGCTGCATGAATTCTTGCAAAAATACAGGATCGGCGTTGGAGGAAACGGACGATTCGCCCGAAGAGGAAGATACTTGGGAAAGAGGCATGTATTCTCCAAGGAGAGTGGCAATCTGCTGCTCTTCCGAGGCAACGTCAAATTCTGTGATGCTTGCAGTGGCTGAAGCGACTGAGCTACTAGGACAACCAATAGTACTACATTTACGTGCGTTACCCAGATCTTCGTCAAAAGCCTCGCTGTAGTCAAAGTCTCCCTGTCCGAAAGCCACACATTCCGTTGAATCAAATCGGCCACGGCCCCTAAGGCCAAGGTCTTCTGAATCCAGACGCCATTTGGGTTCCGATGCGTAGTCGCACAGCATAGCCATACACTTTTGAATCAAAATATCGTTGCGTTTGAGGTCTGCTGACGTGTAAAGTGCTACGACAATCTTTCCAATGCTAGAGTCCACAGGAATACCAAGCACCGTCCTCAGGCCGTAAATCCTGGCTCCTCCAGCTCGCTCAAAATACTTTGGATCAGATTCATGAACACGCATGGACCAATCAGGCTCACTAGATTCATATACTCTTCCCGGCAGTCCTACACCGAGAGCAAACGAGAATTTCTTGCTGTATTCTCCAAACTCGTTATAATTAGCGACAAGGGTAGGATTGATGTCACTACGTGTAGCGTAACCCGCATGGTACAAGCGCAATTCTTCTTCTGATTGAGAATTCCCTTGTATGTTTTTAGAAACGTAGGAAGGCAACCATATGTCGACGTGCTCGAACGGCAAGTGATTTCCTTCGAGAAACAATACAACCTTCTGTAAAAAGAGACCAGGATCAAAACTTTTTGGTTCATTTTTGGCCAGAAGCGATGCTTCGGTTGAGTTCAGCAAGTCGTCAAACTCTCCCTCGCCTATCAAATCCATGCTCATGAGACGATTTCGCTTGCCGTCGGGCCCGGTCTGGGCACTCAACTGCATCATGTTAACGATGAAGTCAGCTTCGCTTTCTTCTGCGCTGGACACAGATTGGCTACAAGGAGCTATCGCCTTGGTCAGAGACGAAACAGACACAAGTCTAGGCGATTCGGAAACAGACCTTGGTAGAATGGTGTCATTTGCGCAACCATGTACGGGGACTTCCGAGAAGAATACACCTGGGTTGGAGCACCTGGCATCAGTCTTCAAGGCCAAATTCATGCGCTCTCGACGAGATTTGCGGATCAAATCTTCCGCTTCCAACGCACGATGCTCCATGGCGTCAAGACTGCTGGCCCAATCACTGGCGTCCAAAAATTTGTATCCCACCTGAAGACACAGGTTCGAAAAATTGGTCCTCCAGAGCTTAGCAAGATTGAACAACAGCTCCAACTGCGTTGACTCGGAGGAAATCGAATGTAAAAACTCTTCTTCGAGCTTGGACATGAGTGCGTGGTCCAACATTTCACCGTTGGGCTCGAGTGGGCGAAGTTTGTACGAACGCGCACTAAGCTTGGCATTCTTCATTTTTTTTGTCAAACGACTCGATTTGCACAAAAGGACGTCGCCCAAAAACTCGTTCAACTTGATTCCGTGGGGCAAGTTGATAAGCCCGCGATCAAAGGCATTCAACAAGAAGTCAACGTATCTGATCTCTTCCGATGTCCAGCGCCCTGTACGATGAATATCCGTCTCCGTGGACATGGAACTCGCCGGCGACGTTCCCGTGTGTGACAGAATAAGATAACTAGACTCGGCTTGCACTCCCGAAAAATCGCTGTCAAAATCTCGCTGACGCTTGCCATTTGCATTCGGAGCACCAGCTTCACTAGATCTGGCAGCAGCACGAGTGTGCTCCTTTCTAATTTCGACAGCTCGATCCAACAAGTCGAGCGAGAGCGGATAGAGGTACATGCCCGTGACGACACCATTCTTGCAGACCGGGCAACTGAGGGAATTCAACTCAACTGGAGGAGGGACTCCTTCCATGGCAGGTTGGCAAGGGTCGGCAACCCCAATAATTAGCGACAGAGGAACACATCTCTATAGTTGCAGTCGGTACAGAGTACAGAGGAAAAGAAATGAGAAAAAAAGAATTATATCATGAGACACAATCGTCGAATGCAACGGGCAAACTTCCGGTGATAATTGAGAATTTTTTGCGTTTCCGTCACGCAATACTAAGCCTTATCCTAGATCCTTAAGTAGGAAGGCAATTTGGTACTTAGAGAGAACCAATCAAAATCCAGAACAGCAACTGAAAAGTTCCGATTTCACAATCGGAAGATACGCATTCCGTAATACAAGTAGTCGTATTCGGTGCAACCAGCGAACAGACAAAACAAGCTCGTTTGCCGATTCATCATACTACTGCCAGTGTAGTACTCAAAAGACGCGTATTGCCGTGGGTGAATCTAGTCAAAAAACAACACGACGTCTTCAGGAACTACGAGCAAAAAATGGTTTCGGGGCACGTACAGCATGGAGGTTGCAACCGCATCCTTGAAATCTAACTTCACTGCCTCGGTGTTGACACACACTGCAAACCATGTCCTTCGGGGGCATGGTGGAAGGAACTGATAGTGATTTGACAAAGCTTATGAGAGTCCAGTGTCCAATCCAGCTGACAGTGAAAAAAGATTTCCGAATCGCTTGAGGATGGTGGATAAAGGATTAAGCTGCAAAGGGCAAGGTCATATCAGGTCCAATACTACTATCGGTTTATCAACCGTCGATAGGATATCGAGTTGGTGTTGGTGATGAAGTCGTGATGGATGCGGTTATCTCTCCCGTACATCAACTCTTTTCACTTTACTTTATTTTAAGCTTGTGTTGTTTTCCTTGAGCTGGAAAAGGAGGTCCCTGCAAGCGTGTCCCAAGTTCGGGTGCGTCAGACTATCGATAAAGTAGTACTCTAATACTCAAGTTCGTTCTGCGGAAGTTCCGGATTAAGAACATTGGTCTGTACGTCGATCAACCGATTGACTAAACAATCTCGGGATCCAATAAATCACGAATCATATTGTTGCTCTTCTTGTCAAATTATCGGGCTTCCGCGACATCCTGTGGTACCTGGTGTCTTAATTTGAGTGAATGTGCTACTACGTTGTATTTCAGAGGGACGAGAATGGTGGGAAACCCATCTTGTTCAAACTGCGGATGCTAGTGCACTATTATCCTCAACGCTAATGCTTTTATTTAGATAGAAAATCAGCGAAGATCCCAACGCAAGCTTTTATTTTTTTAAATAATTGGACTACAGTAAACTTTGGCACGATGAGCTCCTAAAATAATACTCTGATACAATAAACTGCTTCCAACTCCTATTACACAAAATCAATCAGCAAGAACATACTCTAAAAGCAACGCATTTTCTTACCAAGATGGCTTCCATCTTTCAGCTCCCACAAAAGATTACGAGCGCAGATCCCTTCAGCTGTCAAACGGACGATGTTTCCTCCCTTGGCACTGCGACTGAGCAACGAAGATATTTGACGAACTCACCACACAACCCAGCCGTTGTTAAGTGCGAAGATTTGGTGGTACAAGCTGTTGATGTCGACGAAGAGGATTGTCAGGAAACAACCTATTTGTTTGGAATGATTGAAAAGAAAAGGTGGGATACGGTCTTGATGTTTTTGGAAACCAACAAGAAGGCTGGATTCTTTGGTTTGGGAGGCGATGCCTTGCAGACTTCTACGGATGCCAGGGCACAGGCTCAAACGTGGATCAACCGTAAGGACTGGTGGGGATCTGTCACTTTGCGGCAATTGCCCTTGCATGCTGCTGTCGAATTCAAAGCGCCCATTCGGATCATTCACAAATTAGTCGAACTTCATCCAGAGGGTGCAAAGTCCCAAGACTTTTGGGGAAATCTCCCACTTCATTTGTCATTCAAATACCAGGCATGTGACAGCATTGTTGCGTTCCTACTGAAAGCATTTCCAGAAGCGGTGGAAATTCAAAATAAAAGTGGGCGATATCCTGTGGATTATGCGAGTGCAGAGACGGGTGCCATCATCAAAATTTGCGTGGAGCAGAATCAAAAGGAGGCCAAGAACGAAGAAGAAAAGCTAATAGAAACCCTGGAATCGGAGAAGGCGAGACTGATGGAGATTCAAGCTCAGATTCAAGAGGTTCGGGGCGAAATAAATCTCTTGCGGCATGCCAAAGCGAAAGCCTCGGACCCTTGTACCTTGAAGAATGACGACAATGAATATTTCAACGAGTTTGCTACTGGTAAAGCCAAGGATTGTACACCAGGGGCATCATTGCGAAAGATGGAATCCAATCTTCCCTGGGCTAAAAAAGGCAGGAAGGTGGCACCGGGCAAGGCGCGGAAAAAGTGATCAGCAGAATATGAGTATTTACAGCGGGGTGCCCTTGTAATTATTCTACAGTCAGTTTGGTTACCTACCGCCATCTTCAATGGCTTCAGTCAGTAGTTTCAAGAGCTTGTCTACGCCAATAGCTCGCCACATTTTTTGCCAGTTGTTGTCGACTGCCTCCGCTCCAAGCGGATAGCGCTCCACGCGATGCATTTGCTCCGGAGCAGCACCGTATGGATACATTCCTGCTTTTTCGGCTCTTGCGTGCATTGCAGTGAGCTCATCATCGGTCATTACGGGGTTGCGCGACATAAAGTTGATGCCCTCGAATACGCGGACGCCTCCTCGTTCCAAGCACTGAAACTGAATGGCCTCCTTGTAGGCTCCTTTGAAGTGAGAACAATTGTAGTTAGTCCAAGAATAAACTGATAGCAGATATTCCATTTTTTCTAGAAAATAGAGCAGCAAGCCGACAAAAAAGCTTCACCGCGCTCACTCACCAGTGTCGGGATCTTTTTTGACATCGACAATATAATTCGGAAACTCCACACCAAATCCTTTCTCTCGTAGGACACCTGGAGGGTCCTTTGGGTCCACTCGCCCAAACAAAAAGTAATGGGCTCCGTTGGCAACTGGACTCTTATCCCAAGATAGTGGACTTGTGGCAGGAGCGGGGCCGCGGACACCAAAGTCGTCGATCCAGCCTTTCCCTCCTTCTGTAAGCTATCATACCAGATTGATTGAATGGTATTAGGTGACATGGATTGGTTTCTGCTTTATGCCAAACGAAGGAAGTACTGATTCCATGTCAACATACCTTAATGTCGAGAGTAGTGTCGTAAACTTCCTTAAATTGTGTCCAATCATGAAACTTATGTTCGTACCATAGTCCCTCGTATTTATTGATATCGAAGTTGTCCATACTGGGTTGTCGTACTTCTTCATATGCGGGGCACCCCTTCACCACCTTTCCTTGATAACTGTCGTCAAGTGCAAGATTATAATCCCCCAATCCTGCATTGCCAGAAAGACCCAGGCCAATGTACGTTATGAACGCTGCAAGTACAGCAATGTTCACTGCACTGCGAATCTAATATTTTTCGATTGCAATTCAACAGAGACTTTTCAGCATTCATTTTCTAACAATAATTCTCTCATGTTGACACACTCTCAAGTCAGCCTGACAATGCAATCGTACCTCTTTGGAAAATGTAATGGCAGCAATGGCTACAGCGTTTCCGACAATAAACGATACTGGTACCAGATCGCCAACGAGAGGACCAGGACTGGCATGCAGCACCTCGCTTATCCATATGATTGGCTGCAGAATAGCGTGAGAAGCGGCAAAGAAAATCCAAAAATTGACGGCGGGCCAGTAATCCGTCGGATCTGCTGCCATATTTTCCTTCATTTGGGCCAACGAGGCAAAAAAATTCGAGTATGCCCCCGCTTGCGTTGCAATGGCGACAACGCCCAGGAGCGCTGTTGGTGCAACCAATAAATTTTCTGGAATCAATGGATCGTTAGGTTCTTCTTCTGGTTGATTGCCCTTGGAATCTGTCTCCAGAAAGCGAACAACTGAGCTTGGTTGTTGCATTGCTGGTTGGAGCCTGAGACTAGGTGGCACAAAAGCTGTACCCTCGTCACACTGCAGTGAAAAGAGTGCCAACAAGATGCAGCAAGGAAGTGATCTCATCTTGGCTGGAGGAATGGGCTGAAGAGTTAACACACAAAAATTGTCGACCGCAACAAAATTGTATAGCTATTCATAAAACACTCTACTGCTAATAGCCACTTCTACCTAGCTAGAGCTTCGGTTGATGTTTTGAGCCAGTGTCTACTAGTGTTTTGGCTTGGATTGGGAATTTGTTTGGTTCAACTACGTCAGTCCCTTGACCTTCGTGACTACTTAATTCACAAGAATGTGCTCTCTAGCTAGCAACAGTAGCTAGTAGTAGGTCTAGCTAGTATGAATGTTTCAAATAACTAATCAAGGTGCAATACGAAGTACGCTGTATGTGTAGGGCAACGCAAGAGTCCATATTTTTATCACTTTAAACACTGGACACTCTAACATCTGACACTCTAAATTTCGATCATTTCAGCCAAAGATTCGGGATTTGCTTCAGCCTGCTCAATCATTTCCTTACCTTCCATGGAGTATTTTTCCTCAATAGCTGCCAACACTTCCAAAGATGCTTGGTCGCCAATGAGGTTGATGGCAGTTCCCTTGCGTCCAAAACGACCTGTTCTCCCAATGCGATGCAAGTACGTTTCGTAGTCTGGATTTTGATCTTTGTCCACTGGAACGTCGTAATTAATAACAAGACAAACGTTGTCGACATCCACACCACGAGCCAAGACATTCGTTGTAATAAGGACATTAGATTCTCCATTTCGAAAGGCAAGCATAGTAGCATCGCGCTCGGCCGGTTCTACGCCTCCATGCAGTACCGAGCAGGTGTACCCTGAGGTTTCCAGGGTATCGTGAACCATGTTGGCGTCTTTCTTCGTTCCAACAAAAACAATACTCTGTCCTATAGTGAGCAAAGAATAGATATCTGCTAGGAACTCAAGCTTTCCACCATTATAGTTTCGCGTATCCACCCATAACTGTTTGATCACATCCACAACCTAAGGCATGAAAATAATTAACACAGTGGTATGGTTAGTTGAAAGGAGAAGGCATGGAAAAAAGATACGTTTTGAAAACAAAAAAGAAATGAACGTACCAAAAATTCGTCTCCTTCCTCAATCAAAATTTTGTCGGGATTATCCACCATCTTGCCCGCAAAGCTAACAACCTCCGGTGGAAACGTAGCGCTGAAAAAAAGACTCTGACATTTCTTGTGCAGATTCTTTTTGATTAAAAGTGAATTTGCTCGATGTCCTCCTTCCTCGATCATGGAATCAGCCTCATCGAGAACAAAAACCTTGATGGTTTTGGCATTGAACAAGCGGCGCTTCATCCAGTCCACTACCTTCCCAGGGGTTCCGATAATAATGTGAGAATTGCATTGTTCGCCCTTGGAAAAGTGGGTTCCCGCAACGGCCAGTTGAACCTTCAGTCCAGGCATGTTGGCTGCCATCGGTTTTACTGCCTTGTCAAAGATTTGTATGGCTAATTCCCTCGTAGGGGTAACACAAAGAGCCTGAGTCGTAGCTGGGGAGTCAACAGTGATGCGATACAGCATACCTAAAGTAAAGGCAGCAGTTTTTCCTGATCCACTTTGAGCTTGACCAATCACATTCCGAGGAGGGTCCGCCAAGATCCGAGGAAGAGCTTCCTCTTGAATGGCAGAGGGCCGGTCAAAACCCATGGAAAAAATTGCATCCAGTAGGTGTTTTGGTAGATTGAGATCTTGAAAGTTTTTTGCCGAAGATAAGTGGGAATTGGTATCCGATTGGATGACTTTGAGACGGTCCCCTGTATTTTGTTTTTGTCGCTCCAGAGCCAATTTCTGTAGACGTTTGGTTAGATCGTCGCTGGTCTCTCTGCTGGAAGGTGAAGTTAACTTGACAGAAGATCGTTTTTCATTTTCAGCATCTCCTTTTTCTGCGGAAGATCCATTCGGCTCGACTTCTTTCGCAGACGCTTCGGTGGCCTCGAGATCCTTATCGGACTGTACTTTATTTATGACCGTGTCGGCTTTCGCCAGCATTTCTTCTGCTTGGGACCGAATCTTTTGCCGCAAACGTGCCTTCACTTCCTCTGAATCTTGGTCGCCCATTGTCAGTCCTTCAATTAGATAAATTTTTTTGTCCGGGTATTTCTTATTTGGCTGGAGACGTTATGCTGTTGAAAACACGACCTAGATATTCAATTATTAGTCCGCATTGGCGTGGTGTTGTACTGGCTAAGAATGATCCGTTGTGTGGATCGGTGGCGGAAGGAACAGAGCTAGACTACTCTCTATTTATTTTAGATTTAAGTAGCTAGTCTACCAGTAGCTAGCTAGTACCAGCACTCCAGTACCTGCAGTATATTATACGTCCAGGTGGACACTAAGACGAAAATTTGGAAGAGGTAGTAGTTCTCGCATCTACTACTAGCTAGTAGTAGAGTAGAGCATGTAGCACCTCTAGTAAGTTCTCAAGGTGCGAAAATTGATGAATCTTCTACAAAACTGCAGTATTAGACATGGTAACTTCTGCGCGAAAAGCTCAATCCTGAGCTCGTTACCAGCCTCCCAATTCTACAATTTGCAGCTCCTTGTACAAACATAGATTGTCGGTCAATGCTTCTCGCACCATGGCTCCTGTTCGATAGCAAGGCATGACTCGCAAAGAAACCACTCGATTGATTCCCGGAATCTACTTCCACCAGTCCTATAATGTCAAAGTTCACGTTTACAACATTTCCCATGTCAACATACCCTTCGTCGACAATGTCATCACACAAGACAGACCTCTTGTCTCCCAGCGAACTTTCATCAAGTCCAATTGCCTGTAATGGGTCATGTGCAGAGATATCCTTCATTAAAATATTGCGACAGAAATTCCCAATCAGGTGTGAAGCATCCCAGTCGATCGATCAAAAATAGATTGCTGCACCCCATCAGATAAACATCAGAGGCGCCAACCCTACGTATGACTCAATTCTTGCGTAAGGTTTAGAGTTATTTTGTCTTTTTTAGGTAATTTTTTTACCCTCCGAAGATCGGATTGTGTAATTAGGCGAATTAA
>Ga0100402_1002142_pt1 | contig 22370 bp, 17 predicted proteins | sample CryGeyme20150102_FD_80419 | JGI IMG/M metagenome (GOLD analysis project Ga0100402, IMG submission 80419) | Groundwater microbial communities from Crystal Geyser aquifers in Utah, USA - Crystal Geyser metaG 2015-0102 | ecosystem: Environmental > Aquatic > Deep subsurface > Groundwater | place...
CAGACCACCGTTAATATTTAACGGCTGAAATACTTAGAGAAATGTAATGAAAATATTCTCGAGTTTCCATTATCCAAAACTCGAGACAGAAAAATCTCGGAAATGGTGGTAATAGATCTGTTCGTTCCTGCTTTGAGCTAGAAACAACAACTTGGCCTACTACTTGTACTGGTTCATCTTCCAAAGGCCCTTCAGAATGATATTTACTGTAAGACTCTTCCTGACTTTTGAGACCAATATAGGAGTACTACTAGGTAAAACTAAAAGTACTCAAACACAATTATGAGATGTTTTATCTGCATGCGAGGCAAACTTCTCGCCTTTTAGCTAATCCTTCATTCTACCCTTACGTCGGCGAGCTGACCCCTCCTTCTCTTTGCTGATTTCTTCGCTTGACGTAGTGGTAAACATACACAAGGCTTTGCGGCGTCAGGCCGCTGATTTGGGAGGCTTCTGCAAACGTCTTTGGTCGCGCCATGTTGAGCTTCTCAAGTTCTTCTTTCTTCAAAGTTGGAAGCGTTTCTAATGTGTATACAATATCGGGAGGTATTCTCGACCCTTGTGCCCTTCTCCAGCTCTCCATGTCCCTATGTTGGCGACCCTCAAAGACTTGATACTTCACCATAGCTTCAACTGTGTCATAGATGGATGCAGGAGAAGGATCAATCACATCAACTTCAACTTTAGCCGGTGACAAAGCCACATCGCTCCCTTCAGCAGATGCGTTTGCAGCTTCCACCGATTTCTTTTCCTTTTGCTCCTTTTGGACTTGAATCATGACATCTTCGACGCGGGCAAGAGTGGTGTGGGGCATAGCAAGAATTTCCTCTGCCGTCTTTTTCTGGCCTGCTTTTCTCTGAATATTGTCTCCTCCAAAGACATCGCCACCACGTGCAGCCCAGTCAACTACTTTCATGTCGAAATTTCGTAGCTTTTCTATCCGATCCTCGATCAAAGACTCGCGGGCTTCCAACGCTACGATGCGTTCTTCTTCGTGTACCAGTCCAAAAAGCATACCCTTTCGTGTCAAACGAAGATCAGCGTTGTCCGCACGGAGACTGATACGATACTCGGCACGAGATGTGAACATTCGGTAAGGCTCTAGGGTCCCCCTCGTAACCAAGTCGTCAATTAAGACCCCAATGTATCCCTCGTCGCGACCAATAATAAAAGGCAGGGGGGGCTCTTCTCCAGCAGAGGCCGCGCGCGAGGATCGTCCGGCATTGGCACCAGCAACAATGCCTTGAGCTGCCGCTTCTTCGTATCCTGTAGTACCGCAGATTTGACCTGCCAGGTACAACCCGGCTATGGTTTTGGTTTCAAGGGTGTGTGTAAGACATTGGGGATTCACAAAATCGTATTCGACGTCGTAACCTGGTCGAATAATTTCGACTCCTCCTAACCCTTTCATACTGCGCATAATTTTGAGCTGGATTTCTGGGGGATAAGGACCCGACATGCCATTGGGATAGACAATGTCGGTATTGATACCCTCTGGTTCCAGAAAGCAATTATGTTGATTCCGTTCGGGGAACCGTTGGACCTTCTTGTAGATAGATGGACAATATCGAGGACCGTTTCCAGCGCCATCCATACCGTCGTATTGAGGTAACAAATTTTCGTACTGCATAACTAGCTCGTGCGTCTTGTCGTTTGTCGCTGTTTGCGCGCATTCAATAATTTGATTGGCAGCCATACGTGGCGGCTGTTCGCCGCGAAATTGCAACACGTGACTGAAGGGCGTCGCGGGAATCTCGGAGGGTTGCTTTGCACAGACATCCCAGTCGATGGTGGTCCCATCTAAGCGTGGAGGAGTCCCCGTCTTGAGGCGGCCTAGTGGAAAATTAAATCGTGCTAGAGTCTGTGCCAACCCTACCGATGGTGGTTCCACTTTTTCACTATCGCGCAAATGACGACCACCACTGTAGCGCTCGTGTCCCATCAATAAGACTCCTCGCAAAAAGGTTCCTGTCGTAATGATAACAGTTCTAGAGGAAACATCGACGATGCTTCCATCTTCCTTTTCAATTTTAACACCCCGAATGCGCGCTTGTCGGTCCACTACTGCGGTTGTGGCCAGTTCACGAAGTGTTTTTTCACAGTCGGCCGACTTCCCCATCATGCCACCGTTTGCTGAATTGCCACTACTTCTCATTGGCGCCATGGATTCCACCTGTGCAGTCTTTGATTCGTCCAGCAACAAATCCTGCACGCTACCCTGGAGGCATGTCAAATTGGGATAATTTCCGGACACAAGCCGTGATTGCATTGACTTCTTGTACCAGTCACGGTCCATCTGAGCCCGGGGTCCGCGAACAGCAGGTCCCTTGCGACGATTCAAGACACGGTAATGAATACCTGCATCATCGGCCACTTGACCAATCAATCCACCCAAGGCGTCCACTTCGCGGACCAGGTGGCCCTTGCCAATACCACCAATCGAAGGATTGCAAGACAATTCTCCGACCGTGTCCAAACGCTGTGTGATGAGTGCGGTCTTGGCACCAGTCCGAGCAGCTGCTGCGGCTGCTTCGCATCCGGCGTGACCGCCTCCCACCACAATGACATCGTACTCTTCTTCTGACGACGAAGACGAACTGCCAAAGAGTCGAGCAGAAGAAAGGCACTTCGATGTAGAATCGAAAACAGAGGTGGCAGAATGATGTTTCGTGACTGGGAAAAAAGCTCCGGCACTTGCTGCTCTTGTTTTAGAAAACAATGGACCCCGTATCACAAACGCAACAGTAGAAGTCATCATCATCCAGCAAACCAAAGAGAAACTCTTCCGCTGATGGAACATGAATACTACTAGAACCTGGTACCTATAGTCCTAGTACTGTTTAGAAGTACTGACTACAGACTGTGGATTGCGAAAGCCGAGTGCGTTCTTTTGTATGTGCGCTTATTTGTTGTCGGGTTGACCTTGCGTGCTGTTGGCCTTCCACCTTTCTTCCTTGTTGAAGCTGATTTTTTGTCAAGATGAAGTAGTCTAGCCGGAGTGATACGTATTAGTGAAACGAAGAAGTGATGATGTAAGAAGTGAAGAAGAGCGAGAAGATAAACTGAGGCCTACTACAACGTAGTACATATTATCTCATACCGGGGAAAATGCAATTGATGGTCTGCTAAATTAAAACTAATGTGCGTCTTCTTGATTGACTCAGAACCCATTAAAAATAAATGAACTCTAACCCTTATAGGTTCCCTAAAATAATAACCGATTTTTTGAAGCTTTGAAAAATCTTCGAAAAGAACACCAGACTGCTCAGACAATAATGGCAGGCACCTCGACGGTTCAGTACCAGCGGCAGCAACAAAGATGATGCTGCAAACCAGATAGATAAAGTGAAGTATGAACCACCACTCTGTTCTAGTCAATCGAAGTGTGCCGTCGGAGGAACAACAACAGGAGACCTCGGCTGCTCCCTGGAAGGTGGTTCACAAGCCTACAAAGAAGGAAGGAGATAAACGGCAAGGAGTGTTCCTGGTACGTAAAGGAATTATACAAACCAAAAGGAACCTATACACAAGAAAAGCGATCAACATACTCACCCACTTTTTCGTTTTCAAATCCTGCTTCTTTAGTTTCTCCCCAGGCGGATTACAAAACATTTCCCCCCAAAGATGATTGCCGACTGTACCACCAAGAAGTGAATGCTGTAGCACTGAGTGAGACTGAGCTCCAGACCCATGAGAGGTCCAAAAACAACAGATTGAATCTACCAAAAGTACGGAATCATAGCAAGTCTCCAGTTCCAAATGGCAAAAGATGCAGCATATCGTCTGTTCCGGTTCAACTCGAAAATACGGCTCCTAATCGTCGAAGCCATTCTCCTTCTCCCTCCGGTAATAGTGATGATTTCACTAGCAGTACTATGACTGAAAGTACTGTTACTGTGGTATGCACTAGAAGTCTAGTGAGGACCTCCAGGACAAAAGACCCCGAGAAAAAGTCGGAACCAAAAGTTCACACCATCAAGATACAACTCGATCTGGAACAGAAGCAACGTCAAGGCACATTCCGAGATTTGTCAAAAGAAAATGTGAAATTGATACAGCAATTGCTAAGAGACAAGGAGCCACCTACTAATGTAGCAGAGCCCTTGCCAACAATCACTGCTGCTTGTCTCTCGTGCTCGGAATTTGAGAATGTAATTTCAAAGATGCGACAAGAAAAGCATGACTTGGAGTACAAACAGAATTACTTGCAAGATAATGTCACATCTCTGCAACAAGAAAAAGACGATCTTTAAAGCCTATTGGAATTGGAGAATGCAGCAACTCAGCAAGAGCTGAGCGATGTCAAGGCGCAATTGGGGACACAATCGGCACAAGTTCATTCGCTAAGGAGAGACTTGTCACAAGCTACGGCCAAACTCGAGAAATCAAACAATATTGCTGCACAGTTGACATATGAGTTGCACAATTCCAAGTCGAACAATCAAACACTACAAGAGGAATTGAAGGCAGCCCGAATGGAAAAGAAATCGCTACAGATCAAAAGCTATAAGCATTAATTGGAAACAGCGTCGTTGCAACAAGAACTTCAAGCTTTGACCAAATAATACGCTCAACAATCTAAAGTTGCTATGAGCCACTGGCAGTCGAAATTAAATGCTACCAGAGAAGGATACCAACAACAGGTCCATGAAATCCAAGCCGAGCGAGAGAATGCTCTCGCGCGATGAATCGTCCAAGAGGCGCGTGCATCTGGTATCAGAACGAGACGAAGCGGTATCGACGGATTGTCGGCCTTTCGTTGATATTGATACTGAAGCACCGGAATGCGGCATGAGCATGCCCGAGGATATGGAAGATTCTTTTTCTATTGTAAACGGTTGCTGGGACGCGATAAGCACGGTTAGTGGTGCAGATCATCCACCATGGTATTGAAAGAGCTGGAACAGGATCTGAAGAATTTGCTGCTATGTACCGGCGAAAAGATTCTCCCTGTAGAAGCTTCTCAATCAAGACCCTCCAGAGGGGCGTGTCTTTTACTGGAGGCAGGCAATCATGGTGCGATAAGAGTAACAGGATACTATTGATTAGGAAGAAGTTCTTTCGGACATTCGAACAACATAGTTTGAATGATAAATCATTCCATGCAGCAAACGAGTAATCAGAGCAAATTGTGGTTGTGGTTGTGGTTGTTTTTGCTGGTGATCTTGGCAATGCATTTTTAAAATTACATACCCAGGGACATCTTTTTACAGTCACAAAGTATTGTGGCGATCGTGTCAACTTGTGTGTGTATGTATGTGTGTGTGTTTCGCGCGTAATCTACACGAATCGATTGGAACCATATTTTTATGTATGTATTTGTGTGTTCCAGGTCTGCAGGTTATCGTGTCAAAATACACCACTACCAGTAGTCGTGGCATGACGTCGCGGCGTTCTAATGTAGCACTTCACACACGACGGCGTACCATTTCTCTTTTCTACCTACTTCGAGGCAATGAGTTGCATCGAAACTCTAGAGCAACACTATATGCTAGCTAGCCGAGACAGGTCTACTAAGCAAGGTAGACTGACTCCTTGTGTTCTTGTATCAAATACTGTAATAAGCATGTTTTATGAAATAATCGATCACTGTCCACTGCTTGGCTGGCATATGGTGTGTCTAGCAACTGTACACATGTCTACCAAAAAATGCATGGACGAAGGACGAATGATAGTCACGATTACAGTGTCTACCTGGGGACTACTTCCAAGGTTACACAACTCGATCAACCAATCACACCTACCGTCATGCACAAACCAGTGTCGATCGTATATACTGGTTGTCTCTTTCCCCATTCTCTCTTCTCCGTTTCTCCGAGACAATCCTTTGTTGGCTTAATAGAACGAGTAACCCGTTTTCCCCCATGTTCTCGTTCGTCCTCGTGTCAAGGCATGTATATTCATTCCCTCCGTTTTGCCGTTCTTTTTACTCTTTTTCATTATTGCTCGGTTGTTCGGCAATGGATTGAATAGGAGAAGAAGAAGAAAGAGGTGGCACGCCGTAAATGAATTCCATGGCCTTTCGTGAAAAGTTGGAAGCTTTGCGTCCCTGGGCACGTGACGTTTCAGGAATGACAAAGGAATTACGACGCTGGTAACGACAGGGACGCTTGGTCGGTGGTTGCATAGTGTTGCTAATATCGCCATCGTCGTCACCGTATCCCAAATCCGACGGGACCGCAGTCTTCGCGTTGTTATTGGTGTCAATTTTGGTGGCAGCGGCCGTGGGTGTGTCTCCGTATCCCAAATCCACCGGAGACGACGACAGTGAGTAGGAGATTCCAGAATCACTCTTGGCCGTAGAACTGCTGCCATCACGATTGGTTTGAAGCTGCCATTTTCCCGACACGAGTTGTTTAGCTCGAGCTTGCGTTCCCGACGATAGACGACCTTCCACCACACCAGTGGAACTGCGACGACGAGCCCGACAGGCTTTGCCTAGAGTCACCAAAGTCATGGGACTGACAACAGAATGACCAATCTGGTTGTTGTTGTTGGGAATAGATAAGATCGACGCTTTGACGTCATAATTGTTGCTACTTTCGTCCAATGACGACGAACAGGGTGCCTCGTGATTGTCTTCCATCTTGTTGTTGTTGTTGTTATTATTATCATTATTATCACTTGTGGTTGTTGAATCTTTGATAGTACCTTCCACGTCGCGCTTCAAGTTATTACTATTATTACTGCCGGCCTTGACCTTCAATTTCAGATTTGACGAAAGGTCCCCTCCAGAGCAGGAAGTACGCGTGTTATCATCATCCTCCGTCTTGCTCAAAGCATCAGAAGCCGCCATGCTGATCAAGGAAACGAGTCGAGATTCTTCTTCCGCATTACTACCACTGTGGTTGCTGCTGTTGTTGTTGTGGGGTGGATTATCCGTATTGAGACTGGAAGCATTCATCATGGAGGAAGAAAAAATAAATAATTCGCCTCTCAAACTGATTTTGTGTGTGTGTGTGTGAACTCTTAGCTTGAGCCAGTGAATTGCTGCATTCACTTGGAAAGTGTGATTGCATTGAGAAGAAGTGGAAAATTTTAAGAAGGAAGAAGAACCGACCTTGAAATCCGTAAGCAATGACACACTGTGTTGGATTTCTTTGTTTGACTTGACCTCCATCTTTGTTATTACTATCGTAGTACCAAGTACCTGGTACTACCTGGTACCAGGTACAGTAGCAAGTACTTCACCTTGCTTAAGGCCTATTTTAGCACGACTTATGTTAATTCCTGCTATGCTCAAGGTGCACTCTGATCTAACTTGCTCGCGTGCGTGAAAGGCTATTGGTATGACCATCGTATTCTTTCGAGTACGTTCACAGTGGTACTGGTACTGGTACTGGTACTGGTACTGGTACTGGTACTGGTACTGGTACTGTACCATGAATGAATACTGCCAGTAAATAAGAATCCAAGTTGAAGCTTACCTACTGGTACTGTAGCTATTCTTATTATTATTATGTACAGTTCCGGTAGTAGTTTAGTTAGGCAAAAAAATTCTCGAAGATTTTGACCAGCAGACAAAATTTGACCAGTTTAACAGTACCTGGTACATTATTATTGTCTAAGGCAGTAGACTAGACTACTAGTAGTAGCTAGTAGTAGTACCAGTACTGTTAGACTAGTAACAAAGTTTCCAATGGTGATGATGGCCAGAACCTCCGAGCTACCAGGTACGTACTCGAGTACCTAGTACTAGTAGTACTCCGGAGTACTCCGTACTACTTAGCAGTAGGAGCAACCAATCTACTAGCTGGTAATACAGTACTTGAGTTCTGGAGCTGCTGTGATATGTAGAATTTGAGCTACTTGTCGTGGGGGTAGCTTTTTCGTTATATCATGGCTGCTGCACACTACTACTCTGTTTTGCCGCTAAAATTCATAGCAAGCTCGTCGCCAGCTTGTGCATGTTGGGAGTCAATGTTGGCAGTTGAGCTAGCCAGTAGTTGTCGGGGAAGAAGTCCCTGAATGGTACCATTCATAAATTCTCAAATAATAATACCAAATAAACGATGAAAAAGTTAGTATTAATTTAAAATTATTATCATTATTATCGAAACCATGGAGGCTGGTTTCGTGTCGGAAAACCAATTGGCGATCACTGCTCTCATCGAGGAGAAAAGTTCCACCAACGTTCGAGGAACAGCCGATCAAGAAAAACAAGAAGACCTAATGGTAGCCTGTTTAGAGTATTAGTAGTAGTTTGCTTGCCAAAGGTAGTACTACAGGTGATAACACCAAAATGAAAACACCCGGGCCCACATTTGATTTTTCCATGCACTACGAAATCAAAAACACAAAATCCCAACTGAAAATACGAGGAAACCTTCTCGCTCAGTACTACGTATCATTCAAAAGAAATTCCTCTGTGAAGAAATGAAGAGGAAGTCATCCCCAACTGCGCTCCAGAGGTTACCATGTACTGTTGTTGTCCTCCTTTCTCTATCGGTCCTCTTGGTTGACGCGGGTTTTGCGGGTGTATCTATGCTGTCGTCCAATCAGGCACCCATTAAGAAAGGAAAGCTCTTGGTTATGGGTGGTACAGGTACGTGTCTGTCTGCGTGTGTGGAAAAGAAAATGGCATCTCCTTCCTTATCCTTTCACAATCTCATACACATCTCCTTCTAAACGTACGCAACCGTTTCAGGATTTCTCGGTCAAGCCGTATGCAAACGAGCAGCCTTGGAGGGATATCGAGTGACAAGTTTATCTCGACGAGGTCGACCACCAGCCTCATCCAGTGACGCTACTTCCCCTTCTGCCAGCAGTGTCCAATATTTGGCCGGTGACGCCAGAGAAAAATCCACCATCGTTGACATTCTCAGTGAAGGCGGATACTCGGGCCTTATTCACTGTGTAGGATTGTTATTGGACGATGAATCTGGATTCGGTCAATACAATCGATTTGCTTCTGGATCTGGTTCATTGCCAGACTCGGGATCAACGTACGATGCAATTACGCGGCTGACAGCTTTCAATGCCATTGAAGCAGCTTCGGACCATGCCAAAGCTAATAGCGACATCCAACCATTTCCCTTGTGTTTTACGTCGGCTGCAGAAGCCGGGTGGCCGAACATGGGAGGAGGATCCTTTATAGAGAACAATCTGGCTCCAGAATTTTTGAAACGATATTTGGCCGCCAAGCGCGCCGTAGAGGAACGATTGCTGGAGTCGGAACCATTGCTGCGACCCATTATTTTTCGGCCATCTTTAATATATACCATGGACAAGCCTGCAAGTTTCCCAGCCGTCGGAGCCTTTTTCTTAGGGAACAGGTTGGGGCTTCCCTTTGTAGATGCTCCTGTTACCGTACAAGCTCTCGCAAATGCCATGGTCCGATCTATCTCGACACCGAACGTCAAAGGAATATTACGCTACAAAGAGATTTATGAAATGAGCGAATAATGTAGCTATACGGGCGTGCATATAGACTGTATCGACTATTTAGACGGTAACGCGGCGTCTGTCGTTTTGATACACGCACTACAACAGGCAGGCACCGGACAGAGTACTCCGATTTGGTCTCCTTGTTGGTCTTTACTTCGACACTGGGTGGTAAATATATCAAGCTGCATTGCTCGGAGTGAGCAGATTTCGTCAGGTACACTTCCAGTGAGCATGTTATCATGGAGGGTCAAGATCTCTAGAGATGTCAGCACTCCAAGCTCGGTAGGGACAGTGCCTGAAAATTTGTTGTTGTTCACAGACAAGAAGGAAAGATTCGTCAACAGTCCCAGTTCGGGAGGCAGCGTGCCTGTGAACGTATTATTATGAAGAGACAGGTTTTCTGTACTTGACGAATCCAAAAATTGTCAGTTACAAAAGATTGATGTTGTGAACAACAAAAACGCGAGAGTGTCACTTGACAACATACCGAGATTTCCCAATCCCTGTATAATGCTAGCTGGAAGAGATCTACGAAACCGACTACCGCTCAAGTCCAATTGTTGGAGACTTGTCATATTTACAAGGGCACCAGGGATGCTACCTCCAACTTGCGTGTTGGCGATAAAGAGATTCTGAAGTTTACTCAGACTACCATATTCACGGGGAATTTTGGATCGGATTGACGTATCCGAAATGGAAAGGTATCCAAGGTTTGTGAGTTGACCCCATTCCGATGGAATATGTCCAGTAATCAAGCTGTTACCAGCAAAGCTGAGAAAAGATAGACTGGTCAACCGGTTCAGGGCAGGTAGCTCGCCTTCGAATTCGTTGCTAGAAAGATCTAAAACTTGCAATTGTGTTGCCTTTCCGAGCTCGGAGGCAACAGACCCAGAAAACTTGTTTCCGCTAATTCCCAGCAGCTGTAATTTCGGTGCTGCGGTTCCGATCTCAGATGGCAAGGATCCCATGAAAGTGTTGCGGGATAGTTCCACCATAGCAAGCGCTGGAAGACCTGCCAGCTCTGTTGGCAGTGTCCCATTCAGAGCATTTCGGCTCAGCACCAAAACCTCTAGTGATTGTAGAAGTCCCAGCTCACTCGTCAGCTAAGGTGAAAAAGGATAAAGCAGCAAACATTAAGTTAGCATATTCTGGGAATCAAGTGGCCAGATAGCTAGACGACACAGTAATCAACAACTCACCTCTCCCATGAGTCCATTATTGGGCAAGTCTATCATAAACAGCTCATTTTCTGAAGTGCACCCAAGTCCTTCCCATGTGCAAACATCTCCCTGGGTGATCCATCCTTTTCTTGAGATCCAATCTTGTCCGATGTTAGCAAAGAACATGTGCGCCATTGTGTAGCGCTGCAGCAACTTGCTTTCGTCGACTTTGCAACCAGTTGACAACCACAATAGCGCTTGGTTGGCAGGATGACAGGAGGTGATATGATGGGCCCATGATGCATACACATTGGGGACAAGCCATTCATCTCTAAGTGTTTCATATCGAGCGATTGTACTGTTTGTCAGTGTTGTCACTTGGCCAGAGCAAGCGCATTGTGAAATAACGTGAGGCTGTACCTGGTCGGAAATCTCCTCGCATCCATTGTCGGGCTGGTATGGGTCGAAGGGCGTAGGATTGGGACCTTCGCTCATGGTAGGCGCCATTGTGGGAGTACTTCGAACTTCGTCGCGCTCCAGCACAAAGAAGTAGACACAAGCAGCTCCTCCAACCAACAGTGCAGTGTACAGAATCAAAAAGAGGGTCGTCATGCAGCAAAGTTTGCGCTCTGGCTTGGTTTTGTTGGAAGTTTCACTACCTGCCCCCTCTGGCCTATTGGAAGCGAATTGCATTGTCAGATCGTCGGATGGCTGATAACAACAGAGCTCAGTGATGGAGTGAAGATCGTCTTCGTTATTTCCCCCGTGGGTCGAAACTACAGCTGGCGCAGTCGCGCTTTCGCTTTGCGCGACGAAGAAACCTTGAGGGACTGCGCGAGCCTCGGAAATTCTGCGCAATGAGGACGGTTGCTCTTGGGGCATCATAGATGGCTGCGGTGGCGGATCGTGGACGTTCATGCTGCTTTTCCGAAAGCCTGGAGGGTCGCTTCCGCGTGCAAAAGGAGCGACAATTTCTGTCTCGCTCTCGTCCCTCCCCTTCCTTCTTGGTGTAGCCGAACTTTCATCGAAGGGGTGGCTGCAGTCTTTAGGCGGCCAATTATTGAAATTACATTCCCATCGACCTGCGCTTTCTTCACCAGCAAGCAGACGCTGCCGCAAATTCTCGTCGCTTACAAAAGAAATATCGTCGATCGCTTGAAAGTTCAAATTATCATCCTCGACGACAACTTCCTCGTAGGACGAACCCTCCTCGAGCTCGTCTTCAAAGACTTCAGGCTGACTGTAACTGTATGATTGACCCGTCATCACTTGCACAAAACAAAAACCAAAAATGGAAGATTGTAAGTTGTGAATGTCTATAGATGAAGAGACGAACTCGAACAATAGAAGAAGAAAAAATAATAGTCCCAGATCTTCCTTCCGAGTGAATTGAAAAACATGTGTGTGACATGTGAATGTTAGAACAGGTCGCATACTTACTCCTTAAATTTTTCTTCTAGTAGTGAGGCTAAAAAAGAGAACATGTTTCAAGTCTGCTCTCTCGAAGTGGAACACAAAACTGAGTACTGTACCAGTAGTTGTGTTCAATTACTTTTCGTTGAAATAGACCCATACACGCACGCTAATTGTATCGAAATATCACCAAGTTTAACTCGATGCGATGATGTGAACATTTTCTGCTTCGTACATTTCTAGTACGTTCTTGCCAGCTAGAGAAGATAACTTTGGAAGAAGTTGCACCAGTAAGAAGTGCGCAGGAAGAGTAACATGTATCCTCGATTGTTTCGGACAGTGCAGTCGCTAGTGAGAGCTCCCGGGTTGCTCATGCGAAGGTCGCGAACATCGCTCGCCATCCGTCTGGTTAGCAGGTTGCTTTCGAAAGACAATGTTTCTGGCAGAAGTGTAACACCCAAGAAGGCACAATGAGCGAAATCGAAAAGGCAAAAGCAAACACAACCGCACCACTCTGAAATTGCAGGTTACACCCAGTATGATCAGATCCTTGGATTCGGATGGAACAACGCGGGGAACTCACTCCCGTCGAGTAGCAGCTTTGAGCTCTTCGAACTAAATGCCACCTCCAACTCCAGTGTTGGACGTATGAGATCTGTCAATTTCGTGAAAGACTCATATTCTCTACGTTAGTGTGTTCGTGACAGAGAGAGACAAGTATTCCAGAACTAGAAATATTTAAAATTCAGTTGGAATGCGTCCCCAAAGGCAAGGACTGTTGCCAAAGATCAGCGAGGTGAGTTAAGTGAACTCAAATACGTCCGTGGGGATCTCGCCGCGAAACCTGATAGAGCTTAGTTCCATGTGCGCAAAATCTCTCGACATTCCTGAAAAGTCATTGGGGGAAAAAACAACTTCTTGAAGTGCGGCAGGAAAAGATATTTCCTCTGGAACAGAGTCAGATACGGCATTGTCACTCATGTCGATGAAGGCAAGGCGACATAACGGGCCAAGTTCCCAGGGAATCGAACCATCCGACTTATTGGCCAGGAGCGAAAATGACGACCTCACCATCAGAACAACGACTCCAAACCACACGCAAAACTTCGGCGCCGCCAACCAGTTATCCTGATTGGCCCATTTGCAACAAATTGTGCTGTGGTATAAAGTTGGGCCAGAGCGCAGCGCAGCATCAAATCGCTTTCATATTGGGAAACCAGTGTGGCAAGGACAATAGCTTGATAGGCAGAGCTTCACAAGAATCAATAGAAAAGTCCCATGTGACAAAAATCTCCGGTAAGAAAACTCTCAAGTCCTCATATTTAATCTTTGCTATCTGCTTGCAAGTCTGTGATGCGGCCAGTGTTAATGCGCAATGCTAAAACGTTAGGCTGCACTTGAGCACTATAGTTAAACAATTCTAAAAAAGGCATCGTGCGGGGTTGTAGGCAAAGCTCCGAAAAAAGTGGAATGTTTACGCTGGAATTGGACACAGCAGCTTAGCATCGTTGCCACTGTATCATATATCAATAGTAAGACATTTGAAATAAAATTGATATCAGATGTAAGTAATGCATTTTAAACGCATGAAGTCATGATAAACGAAAGGCACATACCGGTTCGATAGACTCTGTAAGTGGTCCAATGATGAGAAAAATTATGAGGGCTAGAAGAAGCAAAAATAAAATACAAAGGGGAATGCCAAAGTAAAGGTGCTGTCTCCGTCTCTGCATATAGTATCCTAAATGCCTCTTCTGCTCGTAGAAACCTCTGGTGTCTTGAATGTGGGATGTATCAAGCCGCGGCTGTGTACGTTGACTCCATTGTGCTGCGCTGGCAGCATTACCGGACGCAATCTCTACTGGAGGGGGAGGAGCCAAATTGTGTTCCTCGGCACCATCAATCGCTGCATTCTCAATGTCTCCGGGGTTCTTTGTTACGGGCGTCGTTGCTTCATTCAAGTCAAACCAATCCAACGGCACCGCGATGGGCCGAGAATCGTCATCCGAATCTTGCTCAACAGGTCGCATCACATTAAGCGATTCAGCAGTAGAATTATCGTTCATCTCGGGGATTGGCTGGGTTTTGAATGCAGGACCCTTTGGCACGCCACCAATGTCATTGTCCGATTCCGGCGGCGGAGGAGGTGGTGGTAACATTGATGTGGCAATTGTATCTTCGACAAAACTTAGGTTTTCTTCTTCTTCCTCTTCTTCCTCCTCCTCTTCCTCCTCAACGACAACCTCTTCGCTGTCAGCTTCAAGTGCCAATTCAGCCGAGCCGAACTCTTCGTTCATTGCATATGCTTCATCTATGCCTCGCTCCTGCTTGTCCACGACCTCTTCGACAACTTCTTCTTCCACAACATCGGCAGTTTCGGCTAGCGGTAAGGGAGCTGGAGCTGGGATTGGGGCTGGAGCTGGGATCGGGGCTGGAGCTTGTCCCTTTTCGGTAACAGGCGAGTCAGTCGATTGATAGTTTGTCTCCTCGTCTCTTTTGAGCTCTTCCTGAATCTCAGGTGCTGGCATAGAAGCAGAATAAGGCATTGGAGCTGGGACAGGTGCAGGTATAGGCGCACGGGCCGTCTCTTCTTCAATTTCCTCCGGGATAGGCGCAGGCGCAGTAGCCTCTGGAACCGGGACAGGTACTGGCGTAGTAGGTTCTGGGACAGGCGCAGTCGCTTTTGGAACTGGAGCAGGTGCAGGCGCAGTAGTCTCTGGAACCGGGACAGGCGCAGCCGCAGTCGATTTCGGAACTGGGGTAGGTGCAATCGTAGTAGCTTCTGGCTCTGGGGCAGGTGCAAGCGCGGCAGTTTCTGGCTCTGGGGCAAGCGCCGGCGTGATAGCTTCTGGCTCTGGGGCAGGTGCTGGGACAGGTGCAAGCGATGGGTCTGAAACAGCTGATACTCGTCTCTGCCGTTCCATCAACTTTCTTTTCCACTCTGGGACGTTATCTTCGTCAGAAGAAGCTGGCACAGGTGTAGGTACAGGTACAGGAAATGGCTCCTTTATCTCTGCTTCTCTTTCCTGGACAGGGGCGGACGTGGTAGTCTCTAGAACCTGGGCAGGTGCAGGCGACGGATCTGAGGTAGCTAATACGCGTTTCTGCCTTTCCATGAACCTTTTTTTCCACTCTGGGATATTATCTTCATCAGTAGTAGCTGGCACAGGTGCGGGTGAAGAGGTTGTCTCTATTACAGCTGGTTCTGGTTCCGGGACAGTGGCGGGAGTAGAGGCAGGTTTGGTAGTCTCTGGAAGTGGGACAGGCGAAGATGATGGAGCTAGCGAAGACTCAGCTTCAATCTCTGCATCCGCTTCTACCTCTGTGTCATTAGGCTCAGCGGCTAAAGCGGGGGCTTCCGTCGATGGCGGCTTCCAGCTCGTTCGAGTGGGAATTGGCATTCGCATGGTGCTTGTGCTCGATGGAGAAGAAAGATACCCAGGAAATAGGAGATGAGCAAGAAACTACACTATAGGATGGTTCGTATTTATCAACTTTTTTAGCTGACCCCAATTAAAATCTTATTTAACCTTTCTACAACAGTTTGGTATTGGAGCCAAAAGAATTTGGAGAGCAAGAACGTATGTGTATTCGTTTGTTGGGCATAGTTTCATAGGTCGACAAGAGATTTCGATGCCAAAATTGTCCGTCGTAAAAAGCTGCTAATCGGACTCCACAGATAGAGTTAAAGCTAAGTGGCTAGTAGTCGTAGCAATGTAGAGAGTAATAGCTAGTAGTAGACCTAGTAGCTAGCAGTACTAGTAAGAATAATACTAGCTACTACTGAGTAGCTACTGCTACTAGAGAGTAGTAGCTAGAGTACTCAGTAGCTAGTAGTAGTAGGAGGAGTCTAGTACCTGGTAATGTTAAAAACTTCCTGATGTCCACAAGTGCTGACAACGCAAATGCTATCAATAGTAGCTACTGAAGCACCCCTGAGTGCTTTATTAGCCAATAGTAACAACTGAATACTGTGGCCCAAACGCTTGCGGGCAAATGCTGTTTAGACTTGACAGCATTTTTCAAGTCTTGTAAATCAGATTTCCCATTGCAGTCCTTCTAACTGTGTCTTCTATCTTCTAAAAGGATTTATTTTAACAGGAGACACGCCCTCTCGTGGCGCTCATCAGGGCAGCAGCTTCGTTTCATTCCTCGTGTATCCCATTTGTGCAATAAAACCAGGATATCCAGCGCGTGCCAAGAAACCAGGGGACTTTGACAGAGGGTTACAGGAAGTGCAACACGATGGTATGGGACAAATTGGAGCTTCTTCTCGTGTCGGACAATCCACTGTAAAAGTGCCGAGGGCTCTATTCCGTAACTCACAAATAGCACTAGGAATTCGACCCGTCAGCATAGGATTCATTTCAATGGACAGTATTTTTAGAAGATTCAATCGACCGAGCTCTGAAGGGACCGTTGCCGATAGCTCATTCCCGTGGAGCGAAAGTATTGTAAGTTTTGTTAGTAGCCCCAGTTCAGATGGGATGGTGCCTGTCAAACCATTGTCATTCAGCAAAAGTACAGCTGTGATTAAATGTACACGAAACCAGGGTTAGCTGCTTGAAAGACATTCCAATTCATCACCATGCACACGCACACTCACTCATATTTCGAAAGTTTCCAAGGATGCTTGGAATTGTCTGTCGGAATCTACTGTCGCCAAGATCAATTGTGACAACCTCTTGAAGACTCTGTACTTCTTCTGGTATATTCCCCCCCACAAGTGTATTTGACATTCGAAGATCTGTAAGTTTTGTGAGTGCTGCGTACTCGCTCGGTATTCTAGCTCTTATGTTGGTGTCTGATATCGACAAGGACTGGAGATCGGTAAAGAGTCCAAATTCGGTAGGAATGCGGCCAGAAAGAAGTCTATTTGATTCCAAGTTCAAAGTTTCTAGTCGAGTGAGCCGAAAAAGCTCAGTTGGGATCTCTTTTGTGTATTCATTGGAGCTCAAATCAAGTGAGGTAAGGGAAGTCGCACCACCAAGGTCCCTTGAGATTTCCCCGCCAAACTGATTGTCATCCACCCGAAGCACTTTAAGGTTAGATGCTGCTGCGACCTCTGCTGGCAGAGGCCCTACCAACTGATTGGACGATAGGGATATTTCTTGAACAATTGGCAGTAAAAATAGTTCACCAGGAATCGTTCCGCTCAGCATGTTTTGATCAAAATTTAGCACCTGGAGTCCACCCAAGAGACCCAATTCCCAGGGCAGCTGAGGCGTGCATAGAGAGAGTGCAAGCGTAAGACTTTACTGTACTCCTTTTTTCACAATTAACAAAAATCGATCTTCGTACTTACCGAGCGAGAGACTCGGTTATCTTCCAGAGCCAAAAGAGCAATCAGCTGATTGGTGCAAGCTAGTCCATACCACGTACACACATCAGCATCTGTCAACCAACTATCTTGCGATTCCCACTCCGTCCCATCATTGTTGTAGTACATAAATGACATGACATATCTCTGCAAGAGGTCTGTTTCATCATCTTGAAAACCAGTAGCAAGCCAGACAACTGCCATGTTTGCAGGGTCACAAGATTCGATGGTGAATGACCAGCTGGGATAAATTTGGCGCACAAAATCTTGAACAAGGGCATCGTATTTGGCCCGAACGTCAGTCTCAAGCTCCGTAATCTCCCCGTCGCATTCACACTGTGAAATAATATTGGGGTTAATTTGCCCAGAGACAGGACACTGGCCCGGAACGTAGGGAGCCATGGGGGTGGTGGGCTGGTCCCCTACGAAATCAGTAGTTGTAGACGACATCGTAGGGGACATCGAAGGGGGCATTGTAGGCGTGCCACCGTTTTCACCGTCGTCATCATCGAATGGGGGCGCCCCTACAAGCGCTAGAATGAGCAAAATAGCAGCAACTAAGAGCCCCAAGAAGAGAAGGCACACTAAAGCCATCAACCAAGGATTCTCACGTTCTCGATATTTTTCGACTACCACATAGCCCTGGTCTTCTTCGTCAAAAAAGCGTTCGTTTTCGCCTTTGCTTTCATCGTCGTCATCTTTCGATTTTTGAAGCGCTAACAAAGCTACCTGATTTCTTGGTCCAACGTTAGATGAAACACTATTGAATTCTTCGCTCGTAGGAAAAAATCCATCCGGCTCAATTCGAACACTGGCCACACTGTGACTACCACCAGGATCAGGCAGTAAAGGACCAGACGACTGTGCTATTCGAATCGGAGGCCTATAGGCACTGAAGGAAGTCGATTGACTCGGTTGAAAGGTTGAAATTGAAGTCTGTGGAATGGGACGATGGACTTGTGAAAAGGCATGTGCCTCGTCATCGGGCGCTGATGCTGGTGTTGAAGTAAAAGCGTGCGCATTTGAACTTGGAGAAACTGTTGGCATGGAAACAATTTCCTCTTCCATGACAATTTCTTCTTCTTCGATTGTCTCGCCGTCCTCGTCCTCCACGATCTCCTCAATAATGTATCCCTCCTGATCGATAATCTCGTCAATAATGGGATCGTCTTCAGTGTCACCTGGTCCTACAGGTACGCCTGCGTAAATGTTGTCCCTCTCCGAAGGGTCGCCATCCTCGTACTCTTCGAGTATGTACTCCTCTTCTTCGTCATTCCCGCCCACGGGTTCATCCTCAAATACCTCGACAACGTCTTTCGGACGAGGTTCTTGAATTGAGCTATCCAGATCATTGCTATCCGTTTGAGTTGGCTGATCTGAATCTAAGCCATGTTCAACGCTGCTATCTTTCTGCTCGCTAGATGTCCCGGAGACCTTGGCAACCCTGGCATTCGTTTCTGTGCGCTCCGATGACTCAGTTGTCGATTCTCGTTGTTTCATTTCATTAAACTTCTTTTTCCACTCTGGGATATTATCGTCACTGGAGGCTTCCTTCACGTTGGTTTCGGGAGACGGACTACTTTTGGCTTTCATTGCCATCAGTTTTCTTTTCCATTCAGGAAGATCCTCCTCGACTGCTTGCTTCGAGTGCAGCGACTGACTGTCTATTTGTTGGGGGGAACTTTTTTCCTTCATCGTCTTGTATTTTTTCATCCATTCTGGCTCAGGCTCTCCCTCTTTTTCCTGGGCTGGTTTGGGCTTATTTGGGCTTGTCGGTTTCGATTTCATGGTATTCAACTTCTTCTTCCACTCAGGAATTGATTCGTCACTGTCTTCGGCCTCGCTGGCGGAGCTAACAACAGCAGCAGGTGGCCCCGAACCTGACTTCCTCCACGGCGGTAGAGTTGAAGAATCCGACGAGGAATTGGAGTCTTCGGACATGGTCGAATGCTGTCGTTGTATTGTGGTATGCGTTTATCGTAACAGTCTACTTGTCAAATCTGCTTGTAGTCTAAGGTGGTAGCATCGATTGTGCTTCTCTACTGGCTATTTCTACCTAGCTAGTAGAGTGCGATGAAATAAATAATAAATAAGAGTTTTAAACTGAATTATAGCGAGAATAATTTAGTCAGCCAATTTTGGCCGGGACACTTACATGAAGTTAGATTTTTGTAGATATCTCACGGATCCAGACATCCCACCTGGGCATTCAAGTCCATTCGTGGATGACATTTAACTCGGCACCATCAAAATCTAGACCTTTTGTACTCCAGCAGAATACTACTACTGCTAGCTATTATAAGTTCAGTATAACCAAAAAAATCGTAGTCTTCATGAGCGAGATGGCAACATGCACAAACATTTATTTAAAGCGTGGAAGCAAAAACTATCGTAGAGGTTCTGACACAATGTCAGTAGTTACAGAGTCGCAGGATCACGTAGGCAAGCTGTACAGCACGTCGAAATTGGGCAAAGGACACCAAATTCTTGGGTTGGACAATCTGTAATGAACGTGTCCAGTTTCAAGTCACGGAGAGAACAAACTTCCACAGGTGTTCGCCCCGTCAAGGATGTGTTTTCCAAGGTCATAACCTCTATAAAATGAATAGAGAGATACTAAATGAGCAAACAATATTTACATAGTCACCGAATCATGTTCACGAACGCGACGCTACTAGCGACGAACAAATGCATAGTGACGCTGAAACGTACCAAGCTCCACCAGATTGCCAAGGACGGCTGGAATATCTCCAGATAATTCATTTCCATTTAACGAAAGTGTAATGAGATCTGTAAGTAACCCAAGCTCTGTTGGAATAGTGGATGTAAGACCGTTGTTGCTGAGTACCAACGAGGCTGCAAAAGATTAAAAGAAAAATGTTGTGGTTGGACCAATTGAAAGAATTTCAATAACATCATTCATCAGTGACAACAAAAGAGCTTTGCTACCGGAATACTTACTGAGTTGGGTCAATGTACCCAGAAAGGTTGGGATAGATTTTCGGAATTGGCTGCCATCAAGATTGAGATGGGTCAACTTTGTCAGTGCAGATAGCTGCTCCGGAATCGCCCCCCCCACGAGTGTATTTGCTATTAAAAGCTCTTCCAGGTTGGTCAGAAAACTATATTCAGCAGGAATAGGAGAGCGGAGCTTTGTGTTGGAGAGCGAAAGATATGCCAGCGCGGTCAGACGACTGAGCTCAGTGGGTATGAGCCCTGTGATATCATTGTTGCCCCCGATTGAAAGAAATTGAAGGCTCGTCATATCAAAAAGCTCTGGTGGCAATTGATTTTCAAATCGGTTTGAGGCAAGATCGAGCTGCCGCAACTTTGTAAGAGCTCCTACTTGTGGGATGATAGATCCTTCTAAGTCGTTATTGCCAAGCTGCAACGAGTCAAGCCGTACCGCTCTCTCAATTTCGACCGGGAGAGACCCAACCAGACGGTTGCCCGATAAGCTCATACTGCGCAAATTGGTCAGGCCAAAGAAAAGATCTCCAGGAAGTATGCCTGTCAGCTGATTTGAGTCTAAAGAAATCTCTTCAACACTCGTCACAAGGCTGAGTTCTCTCGGTACCTAGTAGAGTAGCGGGTGCAGAATAAATCCTGAAGTGAGGCGAACAAATGAATCATCGCAGAACACGAATCGAAGGCATCGTCGGGTACTGCACTTACTGGACCGAAAAGATTATTGCCATTAATATTAATAAAGTCAATATTCTTGGAATTTGCACATTCAACTCCAAACCAGTCGCACACATTTGCATCGGAGATCCAATTCTCCTGGTTTCTCCACTCCGTTCCTGCGGTAGAATAGTACAAAAACGCCATGATGTATCTTTGAAGCAAGTCGGTTTCATCACGCGAATTGACCGTTGCAAGCCAAACTAGCGCCTGGTTTGCCGACTCGCAAGACTCGGGTCCAATATTCCAACTGGTGTAGACAGCTGGAACAATCCACTCGTCGCGCAGCGATTCATATTTTTCCCGTGTGTCGTCGGCAAGCGTTGTGATTGCTCCGTTACACTGGCACTGAGAGAGAACATGTGGTTGATTCTGTCCAGACAAGTTGCATTCTCCTGGTACATAAGGATCCAATGGGGTTGTTGGCGCTTCTCCAATAAAGTCGGGGTCGTCTTCCTGGCCAAAATCAACATCAAAAACAAACCGAAGGAGCAAAAGTATCACGGCTGCCACGAGTAGGAGGAACAAAAGACACAAACAAGCATAGATGACTCTGTCAATTTTTTCCTCGTCCTTGTCCTGTTGTTGAATTACGACAGGTTGTTGATACGTAGCTAGTTGGTTTTCCACGTCAGCTGTTGATTTGGTCTTGTCAACCTTGCTTGGTGGTTGCATCTCTTCCTCTGGCTCCTCTTGAATCGCCTCCGCGGCTTCGCCAATTGCTACTTCTTGTACAATATTACCATTTTCATCCACACACTCGATTTCCTCTTCTTCTTCCACGATATTGTCATCCTCGTCAGTAGTTTCAAATACAACTTCTTCTTCCATCACATCACCATCTTCGTCGACATTTTCTTCGTAATTTTCACTCTCTTCTTCCTTTTCAGCGTCACCGGGAATCATTGGTATTGGAGCTGGCGCTGGCGCTGGCGCTGGAGCTGGCGCTGATGCTGAAGCCGAAGACGCCGTTCCGTCTACGTCGTCCATATCATATGGGAGTGGAGCAGCGGCGGGTGACTCGGTCGATGCAGCCTGCGCCATATCTTCTTCGATACTAACCGGTGCTGGTGCAGGAGCATCCGCCGTTTCCAAACCTGAGTCAGGTGGCTCGTTGGTGGCACCATCTGAAGTTGGGAACGACCTAATGGAACTCTCACTTGGATTACTGTTGGTAGCAGCCTCGCCCGGTTCACCACTAGAAGAAGCCCCAGTTGGAACATCAGTCCCACTTCGTGTAGCGTCCCCTACCTCTGATTCGGGTTCCCCTTCAGCTTCCTCTTCTTCGATAATCTCTTCGTAAGAGTTATCCGTGGTCTCCGCTACTTCTTCTTCTTCTTCTTCTTCTTCTTCTTCTTCTTCTTCTTCTTCTTCTTCTTCTTCTTCTTCTTCAAATTCATCCATGG
>Ga0100402_1002145_pt1 | contig 22354 bp, 17 predicted proteins | sample CryGeyme20150102_FD_80419 | JGI IMG/M metagenome (GOLD analysis project Ga0100402, IMG submission 80419) | Groundwater microbial communities from Crystal Geyser aquifers in Utah, USA - Crystal Geyser metaG 2015-0102 | ecosystem: Environmental > Aquatic > Deep subsurface > Groundwater | place...
TCACCCGGGCGCCTCGGAACGGAGAAAAGGTCGGCCCTAGTAAATTGCCGAGTTTCTCCAAACCACCCTACCTAGCCAAACGTAGCCCTAGAGAGCTGGCATAGTCGAGAGAACGCGGTAGCATTGGCTCGATAGTACTATCACGATTTAACCCTATTCCTTTACGGGACGACGTCATGGCTGGGCAGAAATCTCAATTACGGATGAAAAATGACAAGGGACTCATTTTCACGGCAGTCCTCATTATTTTTAATGTCCACCATGAAGACTCAACCAGAACAACCGCATTCTCCAAGTGCAGCAGCAGCAGCAGCAGCAGCAGCCAGGCCACCCGTCATACCAATAGAACCATCGTTGGATCCGTACTTGTCTAAATTAGAACGATTCGAATTGTTCCAAACCAATCAATGCTACTATTTGATTGGGTGTAACAAAGCCAATACACAATATCGTGTCTTGACATTTGATCGGACCTTGATTGAACGTCCTGCTGCTGCTACTACAGCTACTGCTACTGCTGTTGGCGGTGGGGAACGTACCGGTAATAATGGCGAGGATGCACCCTTTTCACCACAGCAACAGTACCAGCACACGTCTCAAGCATCTTCTTTTCCGACTGCGAACAATCAAAGCAATCAAAGCAATATTCGTAAAGCCCACAGCAATGTCAGTGCCACAGGTGCACAGGCAGCAGCAGCAGCAGCGGCAGCAGGAAGAAGAGGAGGAGATTCGTATCAGCAACAATCAGATGCTTCCACAAGCCAAACGCAAACGCAACAACAACAACAACAACAACACAGCGAAGGAGCGCACAGTCACAATGCCAAACCAACCTTGAGGCCCTTATCCGACTTTTTACGAGAAGATGATCACGTGTACAGTCAAGACGAAATTAAAGACTTGTTGGATATGATTCACGATGGTAATCGGTTGGGTGGTGGGATCGATCGATCCACCGCAGCAGCATCGACCGATAATACTGCTAATAACAATAACAACAGTAATAATAATAATAATGCAAACGGTAGTGGTGGCGGCGGACTAAAACCGATTGTGAGAGCCTACGGGGTTGTGGGTCTCATTAGATTTTTGGACTGCTATTATTTGACGTTGATTACAAGACGTGCCAAAGTTGGAAGCATTGGTGGAAACGGCATTTACACCATCAAGGGCACAGAGAGCTTTCCGCTCAAACCGAGGAGTGCCTCCAACGAGGCAAGCGAAGATTATTACGCAAGTCAAGCCGATCCGTCGAGCGTGCTGTTGAGCATGTGGAATCGCGGGAAACGGCAAATTGGACTGGGTTTGACGGGGCGGGAAATTGCCGAATTGCGATATCAAGGGCTCTTTCAGGTCATTAATTTGACGCAACATTTTTACTTTTCGTACACGTACGATCTCACGCGAAGTCTGCAGGAAAATTTCTTGAGCAGTACTGCTGCCGCCTTTCCTCCTCCGCCCTTCAAGGACATGTACGCGTGGAATTACTTTTTGACGCGCGAATTAGAAACATGCCTCGCTTCGCTCACAAGTTATCATTGGGTCATGCCCATCATTCATGGAGCCTTCGTCCAACGCAAGTTGAACGATTATGGACGATCTCTTAATCTTATACTAGTAGCGAGGCGATCTCGACATTTTGCCGGAACCCGATATTTGAAACGCGGTGTCAATGAACAGGGCAAAGTAGCCAACGATGTTGAACACGAACAAATTTTACACGACGAAACCAAATCAGCCTCTGCGGGAACATTCAGCTCGTATACACAAGTCAGGGGATCAATCCCCACGTTCTGGACTCAAGAAAGTTCAGTTACAATGCCGAAACCACCCATCGAGTTGTCGCGTGTGGATCCTATCTATACAGCAACTCAATTGCATTTTCAAGATTTGTTTACTCGGTACGGGAGTCCCATTTGTGTCTGGGATTTGGTCAAACAAAGTGAAAAGCGAGAACGCGAAGTAAGGGTGGGAAACGAATTTCGACATGGCATAGATTACATCAATACGAGTATTGATGAAAATCACAAAATCCGGTATTGTATGTCCTCGGGTTGTTGGCGTTTTTTTTTTCATTCTATTTTGTTGTTGCTATTGTCACAGCCTGGCATCTCAGCCATTGCTGTTTTGGTTCTGTACATTGCAGGTGCGTTGGATTACAGCCACATTTCCAAGCATCGAAACCTTGACGTGAGTACGTCTCTTAATGAGGTGGCCACGTGGGCCGTTAATCAAACGGGCTTTTTTTGCTCGCACCCCAAATGGAAAATACTCGAAGGCGGTAGAATCGAACCATTTGACGAAGAGAGTGCCCAAGCAGCTGCCTTGCTAACGGAACAGCTTGGTGTGCCAGTGTTTCCTATGGAGCAAAAGGTAAGGGATCAATGATTGTGAAGATGGAGATTGCTCAGTTGCTTCCTGTATCTATTTCACATGATTAACGTTCCTTTATATATATATATTGAATGAAGGGTGTCCTGCGAACCAATTGTATCGAGTACGTTGAATAAACTATGCAGTTGAATGTGCCGGCTGCAGACAGTTTCTACCAAGAATTTGACTTACCATTTGCCTCAATTATTGTCACTGACTGCAGTTGTTTGGATAGAACGAATGTCGCTCAATTCAGTGCTGGGGTGGAAGCCATAGAGCAACAACTCGTGGTGATGGGCATCCGCTCAAGTGCCAAGCTCGATTCGACAGCTAATATTGTTCGTGTCTTGATTGACATGTATGTAGATATTGGTGACAGTATTGCACTTCAGTACGGAGGTTCCGAAGCGCACAAGAAAGTTAACACTGAAAACTCGCCCTCAACGATAGTGGGACCGATGGGAAAGGTAAACTATCAGTATTTTGATACGTCGGAACACCTTTTGATTTTACAGTATCTTATGCGACTTATTGTTTCTCCCCGGGGTCAATCTCGCCAATCATTAGCACAAAGAACTCCTAACATCCATTCGAAGATACTATAGGTGAGCAACCTTTTCTCAACTTAACCCAGATATCGTCTTGGCTCCTCTTGTCAATCTAACACGGAATATTTTGATTGCTTCCCCCACCTGCAGTAATGCTTTCACAGACCGTCTGAAACAAGATGCTATGTAAGATTCAGCATTATTAGAATAGTCACACCTCTCCTGACTTGTCGAGGACAATGCCTCAATACTAACTCTGTGTCATTGTTTCTATCATTACAGGAATCTCTTTTTGGGATATTATGTTCCCTATCGGTAAGACTAGAGAATCAATACTGTCATTATTTTTGCATGACCGAGTACCTCTCACATCTTCTTTTCTGGCAGTCACACCACGGCCCTTTGGGACTTACAGGACGACTTTTACTTGCATAATTACCATGTGAAAACTGGAAAAGGTACGATGCATTCCATGAGTACCTATCAAAGAGCCTTCGGTGTAGATTGGCAAGATGATGCACTCATGAATGGGTCCCAGCGAAACTTGATGAAGACAACGTCGAGTACTGCCAGCCTACGATCAGCAGATCGAAGTCATTCCAGGGATTCCGCCAAGTCACGCGAAGGAAGTGAATCCAACCGCATAGCCAACGTCAGGATGAGATGTGTAGCCCAGAATAAAGCTCTCTCGGTGTGGTGGAAAGCCGCGATACAAGCCAATATCAAATCTCGAATGTGGATGCAGCTGGGAAGGAGCCCAGCTGAGTCAATGTTGCCACCTCGTTTTGAACGCTTGTATCAACCGGAGAAAATTGCCCAATTTGACAGATTCTTTGCTCGTGCGTGGGCAACTCCTGTGAGGCGAAGCCACTCTGCGCAGCACTCGAAAGGATCATCGGACGATGAGACTGGTTTCCGTGATTTTCGCCGAAATATATCGACGCAACGCGCATCGAGCCAAGCACCGCAAGACCCGTACACTTCGGAATCCAGTCAAGAAAGCAGTCCACATATCACCATGGCTCTAGATGACTTTGCTCATTCCTACGGCCTTCAACCCCTTTTCAAACCGACGCTGAAGAGCTTTGTTAAGCACTATGATATCAAACAAGGGAACGGTGGTGTCTCACGACGATTTGCGGGTGGTAAGAGACCTGCGTGCTATTGATTTGCCATCAATATTGGCGTCCCTTCAATTGTGTTTGGCCTCACAGATTGTCTTACTCTTTGCTATCAGGCATATCGCCGCCTTACTTGGGCCACATAGGAGCAGACAAGGAAGAAGAAGTGCCACCGCTAGAATACCAACACTATGCCGAGCCACCAAGCGAAAATTTTTCGTTGTACCGGCCAGGGAAAATGGAAGAGTTCGAAAACATTCTGCGCGACTTCTCTCTGAAAGCGGACGAGGTTGGTGCTATTCGCAAAGTAGGTTGCACGGCTTTTTCTTTATAGGTGCATATTTCAATTTTATGACTGTTGACTTACACATTGCTTTTGCTTCCCCGCCAAGCTCTCCGAGTCGGCTCATATTGGTAGCACGATACAGTCTGGTCCCTACAGGGGTCTTTCGCAGGACGAATCAGCCATCGCAACCGCGACGCTTGTACACGAGCAGTTCAACGCCCTTGAAAATATGCGATCTCGGGGTGATTTATCACCAGAAGGAATCTCGTTGGTCGACTTGGAGCTAAAGAGACGGGGTCTTGATGCCTTGGGCGTCCGTGATACAGTTGCAGCTGGATGGGAACAGTACAATATGTCGGAAAAGGCATATTCGGAGTTCTTGCAGTCTCCTACTACTTGTCGACGCAGCGACCTAACAACCGCCAGCTCTCTGAACCTGTATGCTTCCTTGTTTGACGAAAACACTCAGTTATCTGTTTCGGATTTAATTTTCATGCTGGGTAGAAAGCCAGCAGAAGCTGCTGCAGAACCAAAGACCAAACCACTCAAATATTCAGAAGATAAGGCACCCTTTATAGAAAAGGCGGCACAGATGGGAATGCCCATTGTTCCCCACAAGGAAGTCATGAAAGGCAAGTCCCCCCCACTATTCCACTTTGAAAGGGAACGACAAGTACCAACTGGTTTCGAACAAATCAACGAAGATATGTTTGCGCGGCATGACAACAAATTCATGGTGTTCAACGGACCTGGTGTGGCCTGCTGGAAAGGCACGGAGCCTGTGACCAAAGTCAGTCGCATGGAAGATGACTTGCTTTTGTCATTTTAATTTAAAATAAACGCTCACGAGAGGTTCAGTCACAAATTGAGTCAAATGAGATTCTCACGCAGCTGCTTTCAAGCTTCCTCAACCTAGTAGTAGCTCGATAGTCAAACTATTTAGCTTGGGTTTAAAGAGCTGTAAAGTTCATCGACGCATAAACAAGAGGCTTACTGCTGTATTCAAAATGCCGTTTTGTGGCTTTTGGGGGAAGACGGAGTAAGCCGGAAGCAAAACTTTGGAACCGTACGATGCATTTCTTCGGATCTGCACAGTGTTCAGACCTATACTAGCCCCACAAGCCTGGTTGACGCCGAGCAGAACGGCCTACGTGGGGAGGGCAAGCCTTCTTTAAGTAGGCTAATAGTAAGGCAGCGGTTATCTGGAGGCGCGTACCTCGTTAGTAGTAGCACACTCAGTTTGACTCAGCTTGAGAAACTTCCAAAACATCGAGTTGAACGAAAGGGATCCACGTTTTAATGCCAGCGTTTCCCAAACTTGTGCGAATTCACCAACGATGCAAGCTCTCGAGACTCCAATGTTGAGTAATTTTTAACTGCCACCTTTTTGAAGCGCGCTAAAGTTAGTCCTTTGGCTCCGCCCCTCCCCAGCCACCTATTGTGTTGAAGTCCAAGGTCAGAGCAATTCAACTCCATTTTCAATATTGGCTCAGGTGCAGTGTACGCCGCCAGCGTTCAGACAGTCCTGTCCGTGCCCCAGTGCATGGGCGCCTGTCTTCGTGCACTCAGACTTAGGATAATCCCATGATACTACTACTAGCAGGCTTCTCATCCAAGTTGAGTGCCCAGCGTAGTACTCTAGCTAGGCAGTACTCTAGAGTCTACTGCCCCTAAGCTACCACTCGTCGTAGTATTCTACTACTAGTAGACTAGTGTACGAAAAAGAAACTTGGGAGCAAGCTACTACTAGTAGCTACTAGCTAGTCTACTACTCTAGTCTACTACTGTAGCTAGTACGGTTGAAATTTCAATTGCTGCCGTCACAGGAGGGACTCGCGCAGGGCAGGTCGAATCTTTATTGAATATCATGGAAGTTTGACATGCAAAGTTCAAGATTTTCACACCACATACTTCTTAGAATTGACATAGCGAAGCCGACATGACGAATCATAGAAGTCTTCATCTTGCCATAACTTTCAAATAGAAAGACTTAAATTCCCTCGATATTTCTTTTAATTCATCATGGTGAAATGCGCAGTAAATGGTTTCGGCAGAATCGGACGTCTTGTCTTTCGATATGCCTGGGATGATCCCAGTCTTGAAATTGTTCATGTGAACGATCTTTGCTCTTGCGAAAGTGCTGCCTATTTGTGTCAGTACGATTCCGTACATGGAACTTGGGAGAAAAAGGTTGAACAAACTGAAGATGGCAAGGGTTTTACTGTTGACGGAAAAGTGGTATCGTTTTCGCAGGAAAAGGACTTTACTAACATTGACTTCGCAGGTATGGGAGTAGAGCTTGTGATGGAGTGCACTGGAAAGTATCTCAAGATCGCAAATCTCTCTCCGTACTTTGACAAATGCGGAATCAAGCAGGTGGTAGTGTCTGCTCCAGTAAAGGAAGAGGGTGCTCTTAACGTTGTTTTGGGTTGCAACAACCATCTCTTGAGTAAAGACACAAAATTGGTGACTAATGCATCCTGTACCACCAATTGTCTTGCCCCCGTGGTGAAGGTTATCCAGGAGAATTTTGGAATCAAGCATGGTGGGTTCATTGTTGGGTACTTTTCTTCTGTCAACTGAGTGCTTGTATCTGACATTTCTCCTTCTTTATGACACTTTCAATACAACGAATGTAACAGGCTGTATTACCACCATTCACGATGTCACTGGAACCCAAACTTTGGTGGACATGCCCAACACGAAGAAAAGTGATCTTCGTCGTGCTCGGTCCGGTATGGTCAATCTCTGTCCTACATCGACGGGCAGTGCTACAGCCATTGTCGAGATATATCCTGAATTGAAGGGAAAGCTCAATGGATTGGCTGTTCGTGTGCCACTTTTGAATGCTTCCATTACGGACTGCGTCTTCGAAGTCAACAAGACGGTCACGACGGAAGAAGTCAACGCTGCCTTGAAAAAGGCCTCCGAGGAAGGACCATTGAAAGGCATTTTGGGCTTTGAGACGAAGCCTCTTGTAAGCACAGACTACACCAACGATGTCCGATCCTCTATCATTGATGCCTTGTCCACCCAAGTTATTGATGGAACCCTTATCAAAATTTACGCCTGGTACGACAACGAGGCGGGATACAGCAAGCGCATGGCGGAACTCTGCAACATTGTGGCAGCTACAAACATTACTGGCACTGAACCCAGTTTCAAGTACGAATAGAGCACGTGTTAAAAATCTATGCATTTTGTTTGGCGGTGATCAGATTATTATTTGTCCATCGATGAAAGATGATGAAATCAGCGAAACGAAAGATTCCGCTCCTCCTGTATTCTTTAGTGGGCAACGATACTGGAAGGAAATAAAAGCGAAACGTTAGAAGATGGTACAAGCGCATCTGCATATCAGAAGTTGGTTTGCTTGGCTAGTTCTAGGTTCTAAGAGTAGTTGAGTAGACTAGCAAAACTTGTGAGGGCAGTACTATTAGCTAGTTGTCGATAGCAGGAGGAAGAATGTTGTCATCCACTAAATAATTGGGACGCAGATTGTTCCATTTCAGCATTATAATCCACCCAGGCATTAATTTAAAATCTTTTGACCACGTACGACTTGAAAAGATTGACACCCAAAGATCTTTGTTTGGAGCATCAATATGTCCGACAGTAGTAGCTAATGTTGCCTCCGATGGCAACTAGCTAGTCTACTACTACTAGCTAGCTAGTCTACTACTGCTGTACCTGGTACCTGGTAGTCATGTAATAGTAGCTACCTGGTACTACTGGTAACTAGTTAGTAGAAGTGTAGTACCTGGTATATCACACATCAAATACAAAATAATCCGTACCAGGTACCCTGTAGCCACTTGTGCTTATTCTTCTGTGGACTTTTATCACGTTCAGAATCATCCAAAGATGAAGATTACTTGCTTCGCCACTTTTTTGCTTTTGCACGGTTCCCAAGCCTTCGCTCCGTCGTCGACTACCACGAGTACCGGCATCCGACAAACCACGTCGTTGAGTGAACGGCATCGAGAAGAACAATCCGAGAGTATCGTTGATGGATGGTTTGGTCCTGCTGTTGCTGCTCTGGCAAGTTGGACGCTGGCTGCTCAATTGGCCATGGCTGCAAATCCCATGGTCAACCCCCAAATCTACGGTAGGTTACAATTGCTGAATATTTGTTGGCTACAACATACATGCTTCTTGATGAAATAATAGTAATCAACGTTTTTGTGGGGGCTTATCCATGATGCATGCACAAAAATACCTAAAGAAACTGATGCACTCTTTTCTCAAATGTTTTGTGAAACAGACGCTCCAACGCAGACTGTCGATGCCCCCTCGCTTGTTCTCTCGGCAGCTATAGAGACTATGGACTTCTCTATGCCTTCTTATTCTAAAACGTTGGAAGGAGACACCACCGGTGTAAAGCAGGCTCCTGGTATTCCATCGTTCAACCCGTCCTTTACCTTTGGTATTAAGGAAGACAAAGAAGAAACTGCTGCACCAGCTGCTGATACCTCCGCTGCAGATGAGAAGGTCAGCAAGGCAGATGAGAGAGCAGCCGCTGAAGCAAAAAAAGCGGAAGAAAAGGCAGCAGCCGAAGCAAAGAAAGCAGAGGAAAAGGCTGCCGCTGAAGCAAAAAAGGCGGAGAAGGAAGCTCGTCGCCTGGCAGAAATTGAAAAGCAAAAGGAGGCTGTGGAACGAGCCAAACAAAAGGATGCTGATAAGGCTACCGCCGCTCCTGCGAAAGTGGACCTTCAAGAAATGCCTGATGTATCATCATGTGAGTTTTGGAATTATTTCGTTGCTTATGTTCCCTACATGTCGTTCTATATTTTCTTCTAACCTTCTTACCCTGAAATGACTTGTCGTCAAATCCTTTCTAAACGGTCCACAGTCTCGGTCCCGAAGATAGAGGCTCCTGATGTCTCTATTCCGAAGTTTGAAGTTCCTGATGTCTCTATCCCGAAGTTTGAAGCTCCTGATATCAAGATTCCAGACATGCCCAAATTTTCCATGCCTAAACTAGATCTTCCAGATAAGCCTGATATGCCGGCGTGTAAGTATGCAGTTGATCACTTTCCTTTCAATTGCTTGCTTTTCTGATTCCTCTCTAACTGTTTACGTTGACTTTCTTGTGTACCGCGCGCGAATCGAATGGTTATTGCTTTCTAGTCTCAGCACCCAGTGCCCCTAAGTTTGATGCACCATCATGTACGTTTCAACTTTCTTCGGACCGTTGTACGAGTCCATTTATTCAATACACTTACACTAACACCTGTTGTCATCACTTGGCGATTGTATACTTTCAGTCTCGGCACCCAAATTTGAAGCGCCAAAAATGCCTTCAGTGTCCATGCCATCGTTTGACACGCCGAAATCTAGCGGGGGTTATGATTTTGATGCTCCTGCTGCCGCTAGTAGCGGCGAAGATGTTGAGCCACAAGAGGTTCGAGATGAAAGAGCGAGAGCAGCTGCATCTGAGTTCAGATCTGCTGATGATGAAGCTAAGGTTTGTTCATTCCATCTATTTGTGTGCTTACGTCAGAACGAATGCAGTTACTCATTCATTCCTCTATCTTTCTACGCAGGAGGCCGAAAAAAGAGCAAGATCTCTTCGAGAAATTGCCAATGCGAAAAAGAAGACAGCAAAGGAATTGAAAGATGATGCATGCAAGACTCGATTTGGTGGCAAATTCATTTGTTTCCGTCCATTGAATTCTGGATACTAAATAGAAATAGAGTGGCGTCATGTACACTCTTGTCACATCCCTTGCTGTAGGAAAGCAACTCAATTCTGAACGAAACTACGCAGTTTTCAGCACTTATCTTGTAGGAGCAAATTTTACGAACAGGATATTGGCGCTATTCTATAATATGTATGATCTGGAGAGTCAGTTGGGGAGTTGACCAATTTTAGAGCTCAAAAAGTCGCTAATCACAAGGAACATACCCGTGCTGTTGCTGTTTTCTACAATATTACGTTATAGTGTCTACTTCGCCATCAGTTTTCAATTCATACTTCATCAGAGAATTCGAGCCATGTCCTCTTCTGATATAATGTTGTGCTTGGGAATCATAAGCTTGGTCAGGATGTAAAAGATAAGCAGCAGCATTGCCGTCACCACCAACTTGAATTCCTCGGCCGTCATGCCCTCCTTCTTCCAATCCGATGTGGTCACCTTGACAACATAGTCCAACAATAGCATACCTTCTGCTTCGGATTGCTGCTGTACTTTTTGGTAAAATGATTTCTTTCTCAAATGATCAGGATCATTCGAATCAAACACGGATACCTGAAAGGCCCCATTCGTGTCGAGTGTCATCCCAACGTCTACGGGACGAAGGCCCGGATTGTTTTGATCTTGCAAAATGGCTTCTCGGTGGGCCCCCGACAATCGAAGCAGCAAAAAAGTAAACTCACCCAACGGTTGATACAGTACTTCACCGACAGACTCTTCGCAATCAGGGTCCCCAATACGCTCCACTGCTACTACTGTAATTCCTTTTTGATCCAAATCTCCCACATAAAATGTGCAAAAACTCTTTGCCGGCAACGGTGAATCACGCGGCAATATTTCAACAAATCGTTGACTTCCAGAGCTACTCGTAGTTCCTCCATTAACCAAGACTCCAATAGCATGGGGAATCGTGTCCAACATCATGGCCGATCGAACTTCGTGCAATGGAATCTGTCGCGAAAGAATAGCCGCCTGTATAGCAGTTCCTTGGGCTACGGCACTCATAGCGTTGACGGAAACGCAAAGCTCCTTTCCTGGAAAAAATCGTTGCTGTAGCATGTTTCGAAGAGCTGGAACTCGTGTGGCTCCGCCAATTAAAATAACTTCGTCAATAATGTTGCTGCTGTTAACAGACAAAGTGCTATCTAGTTTGGAAGTATATCGATGCAACGTTCGCTCGATTAGTTGCGCCGTTCGTTCCAGTAGTGGCTGTATGGCAGTGTTGAGATCATCCTGTGTCAAATAAACTTCTCTGGTCTTGGGCGGTAATAATGAAACTACTGGCAACGTCACCTTGGTAGAGTCTTCCGGCAATTCATCATGATCCATATCACCACAAAGTTGTTCTTTTGCTTGTTGACAGGCACGCACAAGTGATTGCCGTTGTTGACTCGTGAGTTCTTGGTGGAGTTCTTTCCATGTCATTGTTGTTGCCGCCGTAGTAGTAACTGAGCTGCTACATGCTTTTTGCAGGACCATTTGATACAGAGCCTGGTCCATATCCTCTCCTCCCAATCGATTATCACCATCAGTTAGTACCACGTGAAGGTGGGAAGCTTCATTGTTAATATTTCTTTCATTGTGTGTCCGTTTGACGGGATCCACGTCATCACTGACAATGGTAATATCTGTGGTGCCTCCTCCCATATCCAAGACGAGCATGGCTTTTCTGTTTTCAATGGAAGCGTTGTTGCTGGAAGAAGGACCCACAAAGAGTCCATATGCCATGGCAGCCGCAGTCGATTCGGTCAAGGTCGATATTTGTCCTGCAAACCCAGCAAGACGAGCTGCTTCCTCGACCATCTTTCGCGATGTTTGTCCGAAATAGGCTGGAGCTCCCACAACCACATTTCGAATAGCAACTGTTTTGGAATCGGTTAGCGTGCAACCAGTCCCATCGAATCCAGGAACAACCATTTTTTTCTTGAAAATAGTCTGTTGCAAGTACGTTTGTGCCTTGATCCGGATCGCCCGCAACAAAAGGGCCGCCACATGTACGGGCCGTACATACAAGATCAGAATTTCTTCGTGACCGTCTTGCATTGTTGGAATTGTAATGGGAACTACCCAGGTACCATCTTCCGTTTCTTCGAGGTCAAACGGCAAGCTCTCACGAAAGTCGGGATCCAATTCTTTGAGCGGAGTCGTATCACAGACCCCAATCACTCGTTTGGTACTGGTCAATATTTGGCCAGCAGTAGCAGTTGGAAAGGTACCATCTACCAAACCTTTGTTTTGCAACGACTGTAGTAGAGCTGGATATCCCACAACTGCTCCGAAAGCTTGATTCCTGGCTGAAGACAAGAATGTTCGACTCGTTCCACGCAAATGCGGATTCCACTTGACAATATCTTTCCAGAGCAGATCATCGTTATTTTCTGGCAACGGAAAAGAACTCTGTTTTTTGTTGTTGTTGTTGTTGCTGCTGCTGCTATGGTTCGCGGTAATTTCTACGACGGAAGGAACGATGCGACCATCCTTTCGTCGCGTTTGCACAGGCGAAGCAATACCATGAAGACGTATCCATTTGGGTCGTCCACGAGTCGAATCCCAAACCGCACAAGTACAATTGGACGTTCCCAAATCAATTCCCATCCATATTCCGCCACCACTACCATCAACACCATCACCACCATTCTTTGAGCTGATAGAAGTCGTCGTCGTCGTTGTTGCTTCTAAAGCATCAGTAGTAGTTATTGTATCTTGGAGAATTTCATCCTTATGAATGAGTTCAAAATCATGGTCAACTGTATCATTTGTTGTTGATGTCGTCATGGTTGTTGTTGCTACCGCTAATTTATGCGTCTTTTCTAGGGTGTATTTCTTTGCGTTTGCGTGTGATGATGAGAATCGTGACAACTACTAGACACTCTGATGCTTTCGTCTTATTTTCGACTGTATTATTTTCTTCATTATGGATGAGTGGATGATGTGTGTGCGCGTGATGAGAAAGGAAAAAGAATGGGACAGCCAAAGGGGACGCACACTTAATTTAACAATCATTGAGACGAACACTTCTTCACTTGACCTTGACATCACCTACCATACCTCTCCTCAGTCTTGTTGGCGATTGGAAGGGATTGGAAGATACGTCAATGTTATCTTCATGACGGTTGATGAACATATCTACTTACTTTCGTCGATTGGTGTCATTTTTTAATGGCAAGCACATCGTATCGAACAAAAAAATAATAATTTATTTATTTCTCGCTCATCTACTCAATACTGTACATCTTTATTCGGGCCTCACAAGCTGGAAAGCAAGCGACGGCACACGATAATACGATATAAAAGTAGTTTCACTTGAGAAAGCAGAACAAAAAAAAAACAAGCAAATATGGGACGGTATTCGGGTACCTTAGCCAACTTGGTCGAAGAAGCGATTCAGGCCAGCAAGCAATCGCACAAGTCGTCTTCTTCTCGCAAACACAACACTTCCACAAAGGACAGCAACTGCAAGGCTCTCTGGAACAAAGTCCTCAAGTATCTAGAAAATCACAGTACCACGGATGGTGCCATTGAACATCCCGATTTTGAATCGCCGTTGCCACCCTTTTCGGTGCCTTCCGAATTACTGGATGAACAACTTTTGGAACGCAAATTCGGACCACGTCAAGACAGTACCATTCTCAAAATGGCAGTCGCAGCGGCACCTGCTTCTATCGTGGCTGCGCTGTGTCATTTACAGCCCCATGCTGCACGTATTCCAGACCATCGTGGTAAACTACCGCTTCACGTGGCTTGTCGGAGGGCACCGACAGAGCCAGAAACGATGCGAATTTTTGACATTCTTTTAGCCGTTTACGGAGAAGCCTTGGCACACCGGGATACAGCGGGACGGACTCCACTGCACTGTCTATTCATGTACAATCATGCTCCGTATCGAACACTAGAACTGATTCAGGTATTTTGTCAAGATTTGCCAACCAATTTAATTGAGGCACTGGAACAACCAGAAACGACCAACACCAATAGTACTACAACTACGACCGGTGCAGGTAATAGTACCGACGATCCTGCATCCCATCACGAAGAATATCCCTTGCCCCAGGTCCCAAATCCGTCCGTCAAAGACAAAGTACCTTCCAGTGCAGCCGTGATTCCAGATTCTCGTCATGGAGCTTTGCCGTTGCACTATGCCGTCATGGAAGGCGCCAGTAGGGATGTTCTTCGATATCTGCTTCAGGTATATCCGGAATCTCGACGTCTCGTCGATCGACGCGGACGAACAGCTTTGGCGTGGTATTTGGGAGCTGGATATGGAACAAACACACAACAGGAAACTACCACCGGGACCAACAAACTCTTGGTTACTGGCGAACCAGCGGATCCGCAAACGTCCACGTGGTGGGACAAGAACAAGATCGAATCTGCTACAGTCCAATTGCTACTGAACAGTCGATCGGCTCGCATTGCCGATAGTACTGGACGTTTGCCGCTGCACTGGGCCATTTGTACATTGGGACGGTATCATTATCATTCCAAACAGCAACATTTTCTATCAAACAGCACAACAACAACATCTACCGCCGCAAGAAGCCATCCTGCTATTTCCATGAACACTATTCATTTACTCTTAGATCATTACATGGAAGCATTGGTCATGGGTGACATGCGTGAAAAAACACCCCTGCATTTGTTGTTTGATGCAGTTCGAGAAATGCAACAGCAGGAATGGAAGCGATTGATGCGCAACAAGGTGGAACGCCATAATTTAGATTTGATCCGTGGTGGTCTCGTTGATCCAAATACAAACAGTACCAGAGAAACGATTAATTTCTCTCCACCTTTAGATCTTTTGGAGATTTTGATTGCAGGAGGTCATGGCAATGCTGCTGGTGCTGGTGCCTCGGTTGCAGGAGGAGGAGAAAGTGTCGCGGCAAGTGTCGCCTGTACTAATAACCAGCTGGATGATAGGTCACCTGTTTTTATGGAAGACGTCGAAGGACGCTTGCCAATTCATTGTGCCATGGAAGTAGCATCGAGCCCAGAAGCTATCAAAATGCTCATAAAGGCACATCCCACAAGTCTAGTCCACACCACAGAAGAAAGTTTGCTCTCACCGTTGCATGCTGCGTTGCTTTCGCCATACATTGCCCCGCTTCAATCTCCGGAAACAATCCGCCTCGTCCTGCGTGCCTATGTTGCTTCACGCCATGGCACATATGTTGATGGGCGACTAGCACTCAAGATGGAAGATGCAGATGGTAACTACCCCATTCATTACGCTTGCAGAAATCAGGCTTGCCTGGAAGTCCTACAACTGTTTGTGGAAGAATACCCAAAATGTGCCTTGTCCGTCACAGCCGAAGGAGAGTTACCTCTGCACGCTCTTTTGGACAAGAATATGTTCGAGGAGTCCAACGATGGAATGCCGTCACTAGGAGCCAGTCTTGCCATTACCAAAACGTGGTCGTCTCCAAAGGAAGAGGCATTTCACCGTGAAAAGCTATCCGTAATGCAGAAAAAAATTGAATTGTTGATTGATCCAATTTTAGTATCGAACAATGTTGCGAAACTATTGCAGACACCAAGTTTTGCGCATGGAATGACACCTCTCCACATTGCGGTTGGTTGGGGAGCAGTCCCGTACAAAACTATTAAGCGTATGCTGACCGAATACCCCGCCTCGGCTGAGCAGTACACAACTGTTGAAGGGCATAAGTATTCGCCATTGGATTTACACGAATATTTCAAGTCCAAGATAATGTCGGCAACGAATGAGCAGAAAGAAACAATTAACAAGGAGACAGAAGAAGAATGGAGACACGTTCGTGAACTGCTATTCAGTTACTCTCCTCTCTTAGAAGGACACCGGCACTTGGACGACATTTTGATGCAATCTGTACGGGTTGTTCGCTCAGAATTGGGATACACTTCCGAATCCGATCGAAGTGTCCTCGAGCGCAGCTTCCATTGGGCAGTAGAACAAGAACTGAGCAAAGAACCGGAAGTTGCACCACTTGAGATGACGGCGACTTTTAATTCCATCGAAGTTCCAGATATCGACCATGGTGGAAGACCTTTGTCCAAGAAGGCCATTGAACGCTCACGTAATCCAGCTCCTACACCTAAAAACAAAAAATCTTGCAAGAGCAAACGGCCTGACAAGAACAGGAAGAGCAACCAAGAAATCCCCAAGAGCAATAGCAATGGATCAAAGGCTGCTAAAAAGTCCATTTATGACGACGACAACCTTGACACTGGCTACGTTGTTTCCGACGACGAGCACGACCAACCCCATGACTTCGAAGAGGACTACTTCTCTGGTCCGGAAAGTGTGGAAGAATATCTTTCGGATGAGTCGGATGAGCGATTTGATTCGTTTGATGAAGACAATCATGCAGTTGGCGGCGAGCCAACTGCTACCACTACAGCTGAAGAAGGGTCGTGGGACACGTCCAAACCAGCTGAGCGTCCAGCAACCGAGAACCAACCAAACCATCCTGGCCAAGATGTAAATGGAAAAATGAAAGAGGATTATCTTTGCGGTATTGATAGTGCTGATGCTTCCGATATTTTGAAATCTCCAGAACCTTGCTTCAGTGAAGTTGGAATGCGCTTGCTGACCTTCTTTATGCTGTTTTGCGACAAGAAAAATCCTGCCGATAATTATGCATCTCTCGTCGAAGGTATTCTTGATGAAGTATCTCGTGTGACGGTCGAACAGGTGGTATCACTACCAGTGCCTGCCTACGCAGCGCAGTATCTGGATGAGAACGAGCGAACTAGTGGATTGACACTTCGTGATGTTGCAAATCCAAAGTGCCGAGCTCTAATTCACAAGCTATTCTATTTCCTCGGCCGTTTCGATTTTCGGTCCGAGACTGGTGGACTTTTATTGAATCGTTCCTCTGATAATTCAGCTGTGCAAGTTCGATCATCCGAATGGTCATTTGCGACGGAAGAGTACAATGAAGCACCCGAACTTGAGCCCGGTGTTGCGGAGGCGCAAGTTTGGGAAACTGGCGTCATTCCTCTCGAGGAAGTTGGCTATATGGGAACAACGTTCAAAGCTATGCGTCGAAGTGTTTGCTTTCTCTTTACCAAGAACAAGCAAGCCTATCACAACGAAGTTAGATGTAGACAAGATTTGAACGTGGCAGTGCAGGGGGGGGCGTTTTCGGATAGTCACATTGTTCCTCTTATTGCTCACTATGATGCAACGGGTCTTGACTGCAGGGATGACAGGGTCTACAAGAATGATACTAATAACGAGAGTTTCATCACTCTTGATATTTTCGGGGGAAATGGCAGTATGTCGTCTACTGGCGAATCGATCTGTCTAACAGACTACCCTTACGCCCTAGTTTTTCCATACAGCAACTATGGTGACCTCTTTGACTATTTCTTTCGGCATGGAGTGGAAGGTATGGAGGAGACGAGAGAGATTTGCAGTCAAATTGGCAAGTCGTTGTCTTCGATGCACAACAAAGGAATCATTCACGGTAACGTCGCCATGAGGAACATTGTTTTGTTTCCCCCGATGGAAGACGCAGAAATTGAAGAGGGCCGAAAACACTGGGCATTGACAAATCTTTCTGGCGCAAGCCGCCTGCAAGACTGCAACTCCTACATGGGAAAAGTTGCTACACAAGGGTTGGCAGAATTTTCTTCTTCAGTTTTACCGCCCGAAATGTTCGTCAAGTTGGACCAGGAAGGTTTGCGAGAGTATAAGGCCTATTGGGACGCTGTTGACAAAGAGTACGGCGCCTGCATTGACCGCTCTTTGGTGGAACCCGTTGTTGACTTCCACACTGGCTCTTCGTATGTGATCAGGTGTCATTTTGTTCCAGGGGAAGGGACTGCCGAAGAAAGTGCTGTCGAGCTCCCCCCTCTTCCCTACAAATTATTTCCTGCAAGAGAGTCGACTGATATTTGGTCCTTTGGACAGCTGCTATTTATGCTATGCAGCTCAGGACGGCCGTTGTTTCCAACTAATGCAAGGACTGGCCATCTTCTCAATTACAAAGAGATCTGTGACTGGAATATGCAATCTGCGGAGGCAATGATTTATGAGTACGTAGAAGACACTCTGGCTCAAGACATCCTTTTGCGGTTGCTTTCCCCCTACGAGAAGCGAGCATCGCTGACCATGGAAGCGGTACTCGCTCATCCATTTTTCAGTGACATTGATGCCGCTACGACTCGTATTATTATTGACAAGCGTCGAAATGCTAGTATTGCCTACAGGAGGTGGTTGGACAATAATGTGAGCGAAAAATCCGAGGAAGGCTGGTTGAAGGAGCGCACTATTTCGGTTGCATGTTGGGACTTCGATTTTCAGACGAGAATTCACTTGACACCGACAGCTCTCTTTCCTGAGTTTCTGTCGAGAAGTGCAGACCATTTGGGAATGCCTTGCAGCTTCATCACGCTTCCCTATAAACTCGTTCGAAACAAGAAAGGCGTATTGACGCCTCCTTCCAAGCGAGACGTTGAACGCGCCGAGCGACTTGGGCTGCGGATGCTCGCTTTGAGTAAGGCATGTCACTTTGTCAATGCGATGAAGAAGGCCGTTTCAAGCTCCACTAGCTCCGGCAACTGGTCCTCGACCACTTTGCTAGAATCGATGAATTTGGACAAAGACGCCTTTTCTGGCCTCCAATCAATTTTTTCTCAGTTGGCTTCCCAACACGTCGAAGAATTTCGTTCGCAGCCTGTCTCCGTTGGACTTAAGCTCGTTGATGAGCACATCAAGGATTTCTTGGCGTGCTATGATGATGCATCAAAGGTGCTACTATACCTTGTGGACGAGTATCAAGGTGTACCAGTTATCAGTCCAACTTCGGCCCCTTTCCCTTGCCTGGTACAATCGTCTGCACGTGCAGAACTTGCCCTGCGAGGACTACCTTTCATGTACATGTGCGCCAGGTATGCCAGGGCTGTTGCTGATGGAGTTCCAGGTTTCGTCAAATTAATATTTGAAGCCGCACACCCCTACGTGCCACCTTCCTGGCAGCCAGTTTGCCAAGGGCTTGACAACTCGCTGAACCACGAATCCATAGTCGAGGATGTGCGAGTGCTTTGCGATGCTCTTTCTCTTTCATCAAACTTTTCCCTGGACGACAACTTTGAGTACATGCAAAAATACATTGCGGACGTTGATCCTCGCCGCATGTATGCAAATTTGTCAAGAGTTTCGAGCGGTGAAGCATCGGTCTGGACTGGATCTGATGGTGTTCGTGAGATTCAAGAAGCTGCAAGAGGATTTGGCTTCAAGGAGGCCATCGAAGCCAAAATGCTGACCGACGAAAAGCTGAAAGCTCAGCAGAAACGAATAGACGAGCTTGAAGCTGAACTTGAGAGACTCAAATTCCACAAAGACTTATCACTTGCAGTACCTGACGTTGAAACAAGTGCGAAAGCCTCGTCTCCTTCGTCGACCAGTGCGTACAAACAAAGTGAAAAGTACACAGCAGCGAATGCAGATAGAATTGTCTCGAGCAAGGAGAATATAAAAGTAGAAGCATCGGACGAACCAGCCATAGATGACACTACGCCGTCGCAAAAACAAGCTAGCGAAGCGACTAGTCAAGTCAAATCTTCAGAAGTCGCCGAAAAATGTAACGACTTCAATGTTGCTGACCAAGCAAAAGCTTTGCTTGATAACATGTTTGCTGATATCGACACTATGTTCAATAATCAACCAGCCAACCAAGGCCATGCGGATAAATCTTCGCCTGTCAACGAAAATATTTCTTCCACGATTACCAGAGAATCCAGAGAAGAAGATATGAACAACGCGAGTCCCTCTAGTTCCTGGGACTCGTCTGCATCGTCGGCTGCCTTGATGGAAGTCACCAAGAATGAGTTGGAAACACTCAAGGAAACCATTCGAGCCAACCGAGCTGGTTCCGCGGTTTCTGCTGATGCTGCGAAAGAAGCATCTCTAGAGACAGGGATTGTCAGTCGCAACAAGGACATGTTTTCCGGTCTCAAAGTTTCTGATAGCCGTGAACCCTCTGAAGTATCTTCCACTGGCAACCTAAGTGTTCAATCTGGCAGCGTAAAGAAGCTAACAAGCATGTTTCTTGCCAATGCAAACAAGATGGCATCGAACGGGACAGAGAGTTCAGAAATTGATGTGAACCTTGCTAGCAGCAGCCCTGACAGTCATAAACACTCTTCCGCTGCCGTTTCCTCGACATCTGCAGATGTCTAGCGATCATATTGAGTACTAATCCATAAAATATATGAGAATAATAGCAATAATTTTTAAAACCGTTTTCTCGACTCTTAAACAGCGAGAGAAATGCTATCCTACTTTAAAACTAATGAAAGAATCACAATCACTCCATATTCTCCCCATTTTTGTAGCAGATGACAACAACATGATCCTACAGACAAACTACTGCAAGCCGCACCAACACTCCTTTTTCTTTGATTTGTTTCCTCTCCACTACCTCCTGCACTTCAGTCGCCCGTCTTCATTCTCGCTCGCTGTTTTGTCTCCACTAAATGAGGACTTTCTTTCATTCTCTGCTGTATATTCACGACCACACTTTTTGGAATGACCACGCGTGCTTTCCTCAATCCACATTTTTGGATCCTCCTCCATTCTCTTCGCTCTTCACGGAAGCAGTATTGTCTTTGCAAACTTGTTTGTGTCCACCTACTCTCCAATCCCATTCTTGGCATTGTCGTGAACAGTAATAAACCTTTTGACACTTACTGCATCGTTTCATTCCTTCTGTAACATGCTGCTCCTCCAACCCACAGGCATGGCAGGTCATGTTTTCGTGTTCGTCTGTTTGCAATCCCAAGTAAATTTCCATTTCCTTTTGGCATTGTTGAGCCTTGAGTGGTGGCGTATCCTTACAGAATTTTGGATGCAATCCCATGATGGAATCACAATATTCCTGACACGCCGGCGAACAATAATGAAAGTACCAACAATTGGTGCACCGTAGCGTATGTGGCTTTTGCGGTGTTTCCAGGTTGGCACAGGCGGGTGCACTGCACTTGGGAAAGTATCTCCACCGTTGTGGTGCTTGATCGTCCGTGTATCGTAGAAATCTTACGGAAAAGAATTTGCACTGCATGGAATTACGAGCATTTCGCAAAATAGTGGTGGTTTCCTGCAAGACGGTGTCACTGGCCAATCGTGGGATCGGACCAGTATCGACAAAGCATTTGGATTCTAGCGCTTTCAGGATATCGTCCCATCCGCCGAGCATATTCCAGTCCTTATCCAATATGTCGAGCATGGCACACCTTCGCAGGATGGGCACAAAGGTTTTGGCATCCAATGGAATGGCATGATCATACAGGGTGTCCCATGTTTCACAGGCACACGATGCCAGGAATTCCTTTCCTTCGAAATGAATAATGACTTGGCGGATATCGGTACGGTGATGGGGACAAGATTCTGCCAATCTCGGAAGCAACTGGAGGGTTTGAAAGCACACCATGAGCAAATCCTCGCGCCGATGATACCACTTCTGTAACGTCAGCATGCCACCCATGACGCGGTGCATTAGAAAGGAAATCTTGTAGCGCGACTTTTTCAAGCGCTCTTTCATGTGTCTCTGGTCCTCGGGTGTAACAGTTTCTTTCTGCCACACGGCACTCATTTCTAACAATGTACTGAGCACGGATTGCTGCCAAATCTGATAAAATTCGTCGACCACAACCTTTTGTGCCGATGATTTTTCCAAAAAGTTTTTCAAATAGAGCATGATGGTATCATCATCCCGGTACTCGAGCTGCAAATAGGGCTGCCCTTTGTTGTCGACACGTGTATCGCATTCACGCAACCACGTCAGATCATCACGATCCATATCTCCCGCAGCTACTGCTGCTGCTGCTGCAACAGCAGCGATATTGGTCGATACAATGCTGTTGACACTGTTGGTCATGGCTTGGGCTGTAAAAGAAGCAGCCGCTGCTGCTGCACCATTGCTGATGTCCGAAAACCCAACGCTTGTACCAAACACGGAGGAGCTTGTGTTGAAGCCATTATTGTTTTTGCTTTTGTTGTTGCTTTTGTTGTTGCTTTTGTTGTGGTTGTTGTTGTTGTTGCTGTGGCTGGTGGTGGCGTCAGCGGCGGTGACAGCAGCTTCTCCATTAGCTTTGCTATGGCTATTAGCATTGTTGGAAGAAGTGGTTTTCTTCTTTCCACCCTTTTTTTTCGCCATGATGAATTTAAACTATGTTTCAGCTGTCCTGATCGTCGGCTGTTGCAATGTTATGGTACAGCTTCACAACAAATATGAGGTTGTTTACAGTTTACAGGCACGTAGTCCAAAGAATTGTACTGTTTAGTATTTAGTAGAATAGGATTTTTGGTTTGTTGGTGATTTTTTCACAATACGTTTTTTTTTTAGA
>Ga0100402_1002156_pt1 | contig 22295 bp, 12 predicted proteins | sample CryGeyme20150102_FD_80419 | JGI IMG/M metagenome (GOLD analysis project Ga0100402, IMG submission 80419) | Groundwater microbial communities from Crystal Geyser aquifers in Utah, USA - Crystal Geyser metaG 2015-0102 | ecosystem: Environmental > Aquatic > Deep subsurface > Groundwater | place...
AAGCCAGCAACGCCAAGAGGCCAGTCCACTACGAGTCCGTCGCGGCCAAAGTTCTTCTTCTTCTTCTTCTTCTTCTTCTTCTTCTTCTTCTTCTCGGGGATTGGACGAAATGGTAACTGATATCCTTGTCGATGACATGGATGAACACAATCATCATGGTCAACCCGTTGCAGTACGAACCTATTCCTACGCGGAATTAGTGTCAACGTTGGGCAACAGTGACCCCGAAAAGCTCAAAAACCTCCATCCGACGTTGGAACGTCGGGTCCGTGATTTTCGTCTGGCTCGACGGTTGCGACGCGAAAAGCAGGGCAATCAGAAACCCTGGGGAATCTTTGGACTCTATTCGCACTTGGCGGATATTCGGATCGATTTGGAGTGGTCCGAGGACGCGGCATGGAGACGAGTGAACCAAGAACCGTATCTCAGTTGGTCGGACTACGAAAAGGCCCGCGACAAGGGCATGAACCGACCATTTTTTACATACATTGCCATGGTTGTGTGCACCATTATGATGTTTGTGTTATTCGCCATGAACGGATGGAAATTTGAACCATTGAGCGAGAATCCCTTGATCGGTCCCAGTGCCAAAGTCTTGATTGATGCTGGCGCACGAGTAACGGATTTGATCGTGAATGAAGGGCAGTGGTTTCGACTGGTTTCTCCTCTAGTTTTGCATGCTGGTGTCATTCATTATATTTTCAACATGCTAGCCTTGTGGTTTCTTGGAGCTGCCGTAGAACAAAGTCACGGCTTCACAAGTGCAGCTATTCTCTTCTTCATTCCCGGAATTGGTGGTAATATTCTATCTGCCATCTTCTTGCCGCAGTATATTTCAGTGGGAGCTTCTGGTGGTATCTTTGGACTTATTGGTGGTTGTATCGCCGACATTGCACTAAATTGGAATCTTCTCTTTATCCGTGGCGAGAACGAAGGTGACGCATCGCTGCGTCAGCATTGGTTCGCCTTTGCCTGGTTGTTTGTCGACATTGCTGCCAATTGTCTTATTGGATTGACCCCTTATGTCGATAACTTTACCCATTTAGGTGGGCTTTTATATGGCATATGCTGTGGTATTTCCACAATAGAAAGATTGGCGGTTACATTCTTTGGAGTGCCCACGGGAAACTGCGCAAAGATCCGCAACAATTTCGTTCGGTTCTGCGGCCTGATCTTTAGTGTCCTGCTCATTATGATTACCACCATCTTATTGGTAGGAAGCGATGGAGCAACCAGTCCCTGTCCTGGTTGTCGTTACTTCTCATGCATACCGTTTCCGTTTGGCGCTAAGGAGAAATGGTGGAACTGCGACGATTGCGACTCTGCGAAAGCCGACCTGGTGAAACTACGCGCCACGTCGGTTTCTTATGATCGTCTTGATCTTATTTGCCCTAATGGCGACGTAGCGTTGATAGATATTTCGGGAGAAGAAATTTATGATGATAGCACGGTGGAATTGCCAAAATATTGCCGAGACAATTGCGCAGATCGTTTTGCGAATTAGCCAACCTGCATGCATGCTAAGCGAGGGCAAAATACACAAGGTTATAGCGTATTTTTAACACTGTTTTAAGCAGGGAATTTTTCTATCACTTATTTTCTGAAATCTTACTTGCTACTACTACTTGTTAGTCACCTCGGGAGGACGAAACTCAAAAAGAATTCTCAAGCCGCGGACCACCACAAACATGAGTAGTGGACAACATCATTAAATTTAATGGATTGCTCAGCTCAAGTATTATACGACACGTAGTGTTATATAATGATTTAAGTTAGCATCGACATGCACTCCATGTAGTATATTTAATAATATATTTTTTTAATGTCGGAGGTATCTATCAAATAAGATCTCAGGGTCGCAATTGCTTTCCGCGGTTTTACACAGTAGAAGGAATGTTTTGGAATGGAAGGGCCTCGCGGTTCTTGTCTTCTCCGATGATAGCATAGTCGATTGTCTTGGCCTTGAATTCAACCAACATCATTTGGAATTCCTCCGCAGAAACAACTTCTTGCTCCATCAGGACCTTCGTCAAGTGCTCCAAAAGATCTCTGTTTTCAGTCAAAACCTTCTTCGCAATGATGTAACTATTGTTTACAAGACGCTCAACTTCTTCTTCGACGGTTCCCATGAGTTTATTTCCCCATTGGGTTGGACGACGCATCATCATTCGTCCCATAAAAGGACCTCCACCAGAGGGCTCGGAAACGGCAACACGTCCAACCTTGTCACTCATACCCCATTCCTTGACCATGCGCTTGGCAATGTTGGCAACCTGTTGGATATCGTTGGACGCACCAGTTGTGACAAAGTCCTCTCCGTAGATAATTTCCTCGGCAAGACGTCCTCCAAGAGCGACAGCGAGTTGCGATTCGAGATATTGCTTACTGTACATACCAGATTCCAATCGTGATTCCTGGGGAGCAAAGAAAGTCAAACCACCCGCACCGTTGGAACGGGGGATGATAGTAATTTTCTGCACTTGATCGTAATCAGGAACAAGGGCTCCAACAATGGCGTGACCGGCCTCGTGGTAGGCAACGAGTTGCTTTTGCTTCAATTGAGGGTTTCCTCCCTTCTTCTCGAGACCAACCATGACACGGTCAACAGCTCCATCGATTTGCTCCCATCCAATGGTGGACTTGGCGGCACGAGCAGCGGCAATGGCAGCCTCGTTCATCAAGTTCTCCAGCTGAGCTCCAGAGAATCCTGGAGTACGACGGGAGATGGCCTCAAGATCGACATCGGGTTCGAGGGGCTTTCCGCGAGAGTGAACGCCCAAGATACGAGTGCGTCCCTTGAAATCGGGAAGGTCGACGGTGACCTTACGATCGAACCGTCCAGGACGGAGAAGGGCCTGATCCAAAATGTCGACACGATTTGTGGCGGCAATAGTGATGACTCCAGGGTTTCCATCGAAACCGTCCATCTCTACCAAAATTTGATTGACAGTCTGTTCGCGTTCATCATTACCGCCAGCATATCCGGCACCACGTTGACGACCGACGGCATCGATCTCATCAATGAAAATGATGCAAGGGGCGTTCTTCTTGGCTTGTGAAAAAATGTCGCGGACACGTGACGCTCCAACACCGACGAACATTTCCACGAATTCGGAACCGGAGATACTGATGAAAGGAACACCGGCCTCACCGGCAACGGCCTTGGCAAGAAGGGTCTTTCCTGTACCGGGAGGTCCGTCCAAGATAACTCCACGGGGGATCTTACAACCATTCTTGGTGTAGGCTTCGGGCTGCTTCAAGAAATCCACAACCTCGGAAAGCTCTAACTTGGCTCCGTCGCATCCGGCAACATCATCAAAGGTAACTCCGGTATCGGGAACCAGTTGGATTTCGGCCTTGGATTTTCCAAATCCCATGGGATTTTGTCCTCCCATGCCACCGGGAGCACCGGCTCCACCACGTCGGCTGAGGAAGAAAAGACCAGCGAAAAGCGCAGCAGGAAAGATCAAGCTCTGGGCAAGCTCTCCAAGTCCGCTGGCTTCCTGCTGAGGCAAGACAGTCACATCCACCTGTTTGTTTTTGAAGAAGAGGAAGCAAAAAAAGGGGAAAGAGAAAATCATGTCAGATGATCGATCCGTGGCAAACGAGTGTTTTGAAAAAAAAAAATAACGTCATATATGTCAATGATAAAAAAAAAAGATTTCATATTTTGTTCATTCATACCTTGTGAGAGGTCAAGGACGTAAGGAGCTCAGGATCGTTGGGCAGAGCCTCGATTCGGATGCGAGATCCATCGACGTCAACTCCGAGAAGCTGAGTTCCATCAGCACTGAAGGTAACCTTTTCGATCTTGTCAGAGTTCACGAGTTTCAAAAATTCCGAGTATCTGACTTCCGTGGGTTGTCCGTAGGAATTCTGTTGTTGGACGACAGCAGGAGCAGGTGCAACTGTTGACGTTTCGGCCGGTGGAGGAACATCCATGGCCATGGAAAGTGCCGACGATTGTTGAGCATTGCGGCTTCGGCTGTGACTATTGAGGGGAGATTGTGGAACAAAGGCAGAGGTCCTGTCAGCCAACAGAAGACCTGCGATAATCGTTGATGCGAACTTCATTGTGTGTGTATTGGTATATATATATGACTAGAATTATTTACAAAGTATAATCGGAGAATAAAATTGTAAACCTTAAGAAGGTCTAGATTAATACAAAGCTCTTGAATTGTTTCGATGACTATGATGATTTGTCTGTTTTTGTTTACCTGAATGAATCAGAATAAATCAACTCAGAATAAGCTGGGGCTGCGGTGTTGTCAAATAATTCAAAGGCCAGCTTGTATTTTTAATGATTCATCTCAAGCAGAGTCTTGTTTACCGCTGTTATAAGCCGCTATGATTTCTGTTCGTTAATTGAGAGGTTCAAGAGAACGTGGCTTATGCGGACTGAGTGGATGACAGCATGCTGACATAGAGAGGCAACTGAAGCAAGCACGAAGTTCGTACTGGTACAACTACTTAGACTATTAGTGCGTGGGATCTTGAGCAGAAGGATCTTTCTTCCTTTTTGTTCACCTCAAAGCACTGAGTCATCGTGTCATGTTTGGGACTGATTCTGGTCACGATTTCGTGAAATAACCCGGGCACAGCAAATTTGAATGAGCAGTTGAGCGTCAAAGATGAATAACTGCTTCCACGTGTATCGCAAGATATCATCACCACAAACCAAAAACAAGAGAATCCAACTTAGACCTAAACTAGTCTAGCTAGTAGATAGGTCTACTCGTACCTGCTTGTTCATTGTTTAACTTCAGTAGCTACTACAGTATTAGATTTACACGCTGATAAGCAAAAAGAAGCAAGAGCACCGTAAAAGCTCTTTAACCACATCCACGACACACAGACACAGACACACACACACACACTTAAAGCGCTGGATCAATAATCTAAACGGCAAAAAAAAAATAACAATGAGGATACCAACATTGTTTTCCCTTTTGGTGTTCGTTTCGATACTAACGACTCTCGTCGACGGTGCAACCCGATCCGATCGCAAAAATGTTCCCTTGGATGAATTGGAATACTCGATCTATCCTCGTCGATCAGAAGATGAAGCCGCTGTTATTGAATGGGGTCATTCTGCAATTATTTCGGCATTGGATGCGTCTGTTGCGTATTTTGGACCACAAACATCCCAAGCAGCTCTGCTAGAAGTCGAATGTATGCCAGTCCTGGCATCACCGCTCAATGGTGCACGAGAAGGCGAGACGTTACTGGAAGAACCCGAACAAGCCGAGGAAGAAGGAGGAGAAGGAGAAGAAGAGACTCAGGCTGAAAAGAAACATCCCAAACAGATAGTGAAACCCCTGGACAATGCCGATGAGGTCCATGGAAACATGGTCGTCATGACCAATAGGGGAAATTTGAGTGGTCTTCACATGGCCAAAATTGCCAAGGCTAGCGGTGCTGCTGCCCTCCTGATTGTAAACATTGACGAAAAACGTCCCGATGATATATATCGTCTCCGAGTTGAAGACGGCGAAGAGGGGGCCGAAGACATTGATATTCCAGTCGTTATGATTTCTATGAATTCTGCCAATGTCTTGACATCTGCTACCGTAACAAATGAAATGACCAAAGATGAAATTGTCAATCATGGAATGCCGGAACGAGTGCGACTTTATGCAGGAGGGGATCGTCCATTTTTTGAGGACGTCGAACCATCCGCTCCAACGCTGTATCTGATCCACAACATGCTTACCTACGAAGAGTGCGATACTCTCATTGAGGCTGCCGACCCGCTGATGGAACCAGTGACAAAAGATGATGTGCTGCAAATGACGCTCAATGCGGAAGATGTCGAAGGAGTCCAGAGAGTCATGCTGTGGCAAGGGATGCTTCAGTCTCCTGCCAAGAAAGCCATCGAGGAACGACTGGAACAAGTGACAGGCTTCCCTTCCGCGCACTACAGTGGCTTTGTCATTGACAAACTTGAACCTGGAGCACACTGGAAGCCACACTTTGACGCAAAAGATGGACAAATTATTCCAACGGCTTCCATTACTATATTCCTAAGCGAAGAATGTGGTCCGTTAGTGTATCCCATGAGTAGCGATCCTGTCAAAATTGTAGCCCGCAAGGGCATGGCGGTGGTTCATCACAACACAAACGACAGACACAAAATGGATCGCAATACCTGGCACGCCCTTATGAAGTCAGACAGTAACAAGACCGTCTACGTTGCACGAAAGTATGTTTACCCGGATCCCGTCCCAACTTCCCGGGCGTTGGCACTGCCAGTATTTGCATTTCCATTTGGCGGCAAATTGCCAAAACCTGTGGTGGAACTGTATGATTATATGGTGGAACAGTTTGGCCCTGATGGAGAGGTTTACTTTGACAAACTTTGCATCTTTTTTCCAATGCTAATCATCCTGGGACTTGTCCAGCTCATTGGAACGGCAGTGCACAGTAGAATGAAGGCCAACGCCATTCTTACTTCTGGTAGTAGTAGTTCCAAATCTACAAAATCCAAGAGCAACAAAAAGAAGGACAATTAGTATCGATTCAAAAGTAAAAATAAATGCATGCTTTTTTTGCCACAAAGACATCAATACTTATTATTTTAGAGTAGACTAGAGTCTAGAGACAACGTAAAAAAAAAATACTTGTTCCTTTGATTCCTAGTAGTAGGCCTGCATAGTAAGAATGAACGCACACTAGATTTGTACCATTCAACGGCAAACGCAAGCCATTTTCGTCCACCTCTTGAATGTATCTTTTACACGAGCTCTCTCTGCTACTAGCTAGTAGTAGTAGCAGCTAGAGTAGCTACTCCCTAATACCTGGTACTGTACCAGGTAGTTGTGTCTCTCCGTCTGTGCCAACAAGCCACATTGCGCACTGCACTGCACCAATATCACAATTGCGGAGTTGCCCACAAAATATTATAATTAATATCAAATTAAATTACCTATAACCATGCTCGCCAAGCCTGGCTCCTCGACGGGCAGATCTAGGAATCAACCCCAGCGCCGCAAGGCAGCGGAATCGCCTGATCAGACCCTTCGTAGGCTTCAGAAAATCCCGTGCAATAAGCGATGCTGCGACTGCAACTCCAAGCTCCCTAGTTGTGTCAATTTGGATGTGGGAAGTTTTGTCTGTATCTCGTGTGCTGGTATTCACCGTGAGCACAGTCATAAGGTGAAGGGTGTGGGACATTCCACCTTTACACCAGAAGAAGTCACACAAATGGAAAACTCCGACAACGATAAAGTCAATGCTGTGTACCTGGCCAATTTTAATCCCTCTTCGGAACGACTTCGACAGCCTCAAGATAATTCGGATCTTCAGCTCCTTCGGGCCTGGATCAAACGTAAGTATCACGATAAGAAGTGGTACCAAGATAACGGTGCCCCTGCTTCAGCAGCCCAGCCGACCATGGCTCAGATCCCTCCCAAAAAACAGACAGCACCACAGGGTGATCTCTTGGGCGCATTTGACGCCCCAGCTGCTAATGCTCCCGCCACCGCCGCCAGTAATGGTGGATGGGATGCCTTTGGTGGTAGCAATCAAAATAGTCAAGGAGGAGGAGGAGGAGGCTTTCAAGCAGCCAACTTTCCACAGCAGACTCAGCAACAGCAGGGCGGTTTTGCCAATTTTGATCAGGCGCCTGCTCCTGCTCCACAACAGAACCAGAACCAGCAGCATGGAGGATTTGCTAATTTTAATCAGGCTCCAGTACCAGCCCCCGTGCCTCAACAGCATCAGGGTGGTTTTGCTGCTTTCGATCAAGCATCAGCTCCACAGCAACAGAATCAGCAACAGCAGGGAGGGTTTGCCAATTTTAATCATGCTCCAGTGCCAGTACCAGCTCCAGTGCCTCAGCAACAAAATCAACAGCAGGGAGGCTTTGCCAATTTTGACCAAGCCCCGGTACCAGCACCTGCCCCTATTCCTCAACAACAGATGCCTCAGCAACAGCAAGGTTTTGCCAATTTTAACCAAGCGCCCGCTCCCGTCCCTATTCCTCAACAACAGCAAGGCTTTGCCAATTTTAATCAAGCTCCCGCCTCTACGCTGACAGCACCACCGCAGCAACAGCAGCAACAACAACCTCCTCAACAGCAATTTGGGAATTTTAACCAGAATCACCACCAGCAGCAACAGCAGCCGTCGTCTCAACAGGATCAATTTGGCAGCTTTCATCAGCAACCCCAGCTGCAGCAACCCCAACAACAACAACCTCAACAGCAGCAGTTTTCCAATTTTAACCAGCAGCAGCAACATCAGCCTTCTCAACAATTTGGTATTGTTAACCAGCACCAGCAGCCTCCTCCTCAACAGGATCAATTCGGTAGCTTTAATCAGCAATCTCCGCAGCAGCAACCAGGTGGTTTTGGTGATTTCGGCCAACAACAGCAGCCAATTCAACAGCAGCAGCAGCCAGGTGGGCTTGGAGATTCGAATCAGCAAGAACCGCAGCAGCAGCAGCAACAGCGGCAGCCAGATTCTGCGGGTGATCCCTTCGGTGGACTAAGTACCGTGGAAGATGCACCCTTGCCGACTTTGGAGCAAGTGTCATCTTTTGAGCAACAACCGGAAGTGCAACCAGTTCCGACCAAGTCATCGGAACAGATGCAGCAATCAGCCATGGCTGGTCTGCAGAAGCTTTCAATGTCACAACCCACAGTACCGGTCAGCGGGGATGATCAGCAACAAGCCAGTGCACCTGCTCCTACTACGGCTCCTGATGTCTCGCAGAAACAAGTTGCAAAGTACAGCAAGGGTCAAGAAGTATATTATTTAAACACGGGCGTCGTTACCAAGGCCAGGATCAGTAAAGTTCATTTCGATGACGACCTGGTACCATTCTATGACGTTATGGTCGACGGAAAGGAAAAGCAAACTGACGACACGCATCTCTCCTTACACCATCCCATTCAAGAAGAAATCGCAAAGGTCCTTGAAAGTATGCCGGAGGCCCAGTTAAAGCAAGTTTTGGATTACGTCAAGAATATGAAGGGTCCTGGTTCCAGTGGTATGGGTGCATTTGATTCCTTGGGACCACCCCTCTCCTCGACGCCGACGCCAGGTCTTTCTGCGAGCCCAAAGCCGAGCGCTGCAACAATGTCGCCGTTGCCAGCTACTGCAGGAACAACTCAGAGCCAAGGCATGCCCAGTCCAAGCTCTGTCGGAATGAACTATCAGTCGAATATGACTCATGGTGCGCCCACTTCGAGTGCACCAGGAAATGGACAAGGGTTGACTATGCCCGATCTTTCCCAGCAGCAATCCGCAACGTCTGCAATGACAGCGCCATCGATGGCATATCAAGACGGCAACGCAGGAATGATGGGTGGCGGAGCTGGCATGTCGTTTCCTGCCCCGTTGACGTCGAGCCAGACAAATACCGCTGGACAAGGAACGCCAAGTTCACACTCCAACTACCAGCAAGAGCATAATTCATCCATGACGAATCAAAATGGTGGACAACCTCAGGTACAGATGCAGCAGCCCCACATGCAAATGGGAATGCAAATGCAGCCTCAGCAGCAGCCTCAAATGCAAATGGGAATGCAGCAAATGCAGCCTCAGCAGCAGCAGATGCAAGGACAACCCCAAATGCAGCAGCCTCAGATGCAAACGGGAATGCAACAGCAGGTGCAGCCCCAGCAACAACCTCAAGCGCAACAGTTTCAACAAGGAAGTGCTGCTCCACAAGGAAATCCATTCGATTTCTATTGAATCTTCCGCTCTAGTGAAGAAAATTCTTTGTACTCTAGTCCCCTATTGAATAGTCGTAGCAACGATTTAACTGTTTATGTATTAAAAGTGATGATCAACTCATTGAACTGACTATTGGCCCTACTGTTGTAGCCAAGGTCATGCTGTCGTGTAAACAAAAAATGATGAAAAATGCATTTTTCTTATAAAAACAAAGGTCGTAACCTTAACAATTAAGCAAAAGCTGGCAAGTTTTACCTGCAGGACTACAGGTGGCTCTGCCGCAAGCGCGCTCAAAACCGCCCCCGGCCTCTACCTCGTCCTGGAGAACGGCCAGCAAATCCTCGTCCTCCTCCTCTTCCTGGAGATCTACCGCCACGGCCACCAAACGACCTACCACCGCGACCACCTCGGCCACCACCACCCCGACCACCTGCTCCACGTCCACCTCCTCGACCGCCTCTACCAGCTGAGCGTCCGCCTCCACCGCTGGGGTTTGTGAATCTGGACAGTGGCAACAGCTTGTCAGTGCCAATATAAACGAGATCGTCCGGTTGAAAGCTTTTGCTAACTACCCCTGGATCCATTTTGACGGTAAACATAACTTCTGCAATCTTTCCCAAGATTTCGTCAACTTTTCCAATTCGTTTCTTATTCTGCAAGTAAACTCCAGCGTTAAAGTAGGGAACCTTTTCGGGAATGGTCCACTTGCATACTAGTTCTGACTCGCAATCATGTTGGACTTGACCAGCCTCTAGTAGAGAGCGAGAAAAAAGTGGGAATAAAAAGAAAATTAATGTGAGACTTTCAGCAAAACCGTGCAGAGCTGGTAACCTGTTCTGGAAACGGTTTACTGTCTCGTCAGGTCTGAAAAAAAGAAAGAAACGTACCGACAATCTCATCGGGGGGACCCTCATCACGAAAAGAGCGACCACCACCACCTCGTCCTCCACGACCTCCTCCGCCTGCTCCTCGTCCAAATCCACCTCGTCCTCCACCTCGTGCTCCACCTCGACCACCACCTCTGAAACTCATGATGCTTTACTGTGCTATGGTTGTTGTATGGATGGATGTGTGTGTGCGGAAGAATTTGGATTAATCTCTTGTGATGATTGTTATCTACTACTTACAGTACAGTACAGTAGCTAGTAGTATTGTGATGATCTTTGAACGCTGTTATTTTTTACGTTCTATGTAAGATCAGCAGTGATTTCCTTGGCTTGTTGCTTGTCTTCGATGTATGTTTAGCGGCTGGGTGAGGGTGTGTGGATGTGTTTTTCGATGAAGATTGTTCAGATGCCATTGTCAGTCGCACCTTACTTCGGATTGAGTGGATGCCGCGAAAAAATCCATGATGTGTTGAAAACGTTTTCCCTAATGAAAACATATCAGCTCATGACCTGATTACAATTTTGATCTCCTTCCAACAAAATACTATTTTTTTCTTCACTAAACGAAAAACGAAAAACATTCGTTTCGATTTTTCGATCAACATGGCCAAAACGGATAATAAACGAGGAGGCAAAGACCACGAGATTAAGAAAGATGGATCACCTAAAAAGAAGCGCAAACGAAGGGAAGTTCAAGTGATAAAGGCAGGGTCCGATTTTCCTATTTCTGCTCGATCGAATTACAGTAACAGTAGTAATAATCAGAGCCGTCGTGTGAACGACAAAACGAACGACGACAGCCAACCAAATAATCGAGCAGCAGCAGCAGCAGCGGCAGCAGCACGAGAACACAGTTTCAACAATCAATTATTAGATTGGAATGATACGGCACACGAAATACGATCACTTGGAGCTACAGGCTTTGTCGGAGAGGAAAAGCGTAACTTTGACGATGAACAATATGAACAATTGACAGGTCGCAAAAAGAAAAAACAACACGTCCCGTTACCCATTGCCCGGGGGATTAAAAAGAAGGCAGCTGAAAGGCTTGAACGCAAACTGCAAGAAGCCAAGGAATCAGGAATGGTACTACCAAAGTCTGTCGCCAAGAAGAATAAGAAGAAGCAGCAGAAGAATTCGTTTGGAGATTCGACAAGTCGGATTCATGGCCCAGCACCTTCTGTGGGTTTCATGAAGAAGGGCGTGCTCAAGGTGAAACGACCATCATGATTTACTACTTGAACCATTAACACCCGTACTTTTGAGTTGTAAAAATGAATTGTCTATAATATAATAATAATAATATTTCGGAAAAATTGGACTACAAAAGGCGGGGACATCGTGTCAGACCTTTTGAGGGTCAATCAAATTCTTGGCAGAAAGAACTTGTTGGAGATTACTTTGCATACCAGCCAAGACGTAGGCGTGGTCGGCAAAATCTTGTTCGAGAAAGGAAATAGGATAGACTTCATCATCGCTCTTGCTGCTACAGCTGCTGGCAGAGGTCATCATTTCTTCGGTTGGCGTGTCAGAAACATCACTTCTTGTTCGGTCCGGCAAGTTACCAAAGGAGGCACTCTTGCCTTTGTGCAAATCAAAGTCAATAACAAGAGGACCAAGGCAAGCATGTTTAGGATTTGCCACGTCTTGACAATTGAAGCGGCTCAAATTGGTCAGTGCCCGAGTCCATTTTGATTTCAGATCTTCCAGAAATTTCTCAGCAGGAGACGCTGGTTGTACAGGTGACGACCTGAAATCACGACAGGTCACATTGCTGTTGGGTTTCTCGGTAGAGATTGTCCTCGACAGAGACTGTTTGCTTTGAATGGCACTCCAATGTACGTCTTGTACACCATCATTATAATCATCTTCCAAGAACTTTAATATTTCGCTAAATTCTGGAGCTCCCTGCAGTGATCGACGGAAGATTTGTTTTGTCGTCCAACGATGGCAGTCACTGTAGATTTCTTCATATGCCGCTTCTGCGGCTGCGTGAGTCGTTGGGTAGATGTTGGGAACTTGGAGAGAATTGCGCACCATACTGGCGTGGTACATTAGTTGTCGTGAGATCCAAAGGATCCCGGTTGCAGCTGATTCCTCGGATAAAGTTGGAAGGTTCTCATGAAGAGTTTCAACTTCCCATTGTAGCAGCTCGTCAATGGTTGGGCTGCTGACGACCGGATATTCTCTGATGACATTGTCACCATCTTGATGAGACAAGCTTGCCTCTTGACGCGCTTTAATCCAGCGATGAATAGCACGTTCTGCCTTGCCAATGTTCTGTACCAAATCCCGACGCCCCAACGATACAGACATACTATATCGACGGTATCCCTCTGGAACCAACCGGGTGCATCGCCAGTCAGCAAAGACTCTGACAGCTGCTAGAAAGTAGAGAGCATCTATATTTCCACTAACACTTGTGCGCTTCCGATCCCCCAAAACTCGTCCCGTGCCTACGGTCGACCCTCTGGAGGCAGACACGGCCACATCCATAGCGGCCAGAACATTTGTAACCCGAGAAGACAGTTTTGACACAAATGCTGTTCTTTCAAAAGTCATTCGATTCACTTCGGTTGCATAGCGAAAAATAGAAGTAATTTCTCGAACGGTCAAGTTATCCAGATCCTTTTGAGACATGAACAAAGATGGACTTGAAATTACAATTTCAAGATCATTTTCTGGTGGCACTCTTCGGCATGTAGCTAACGAGAAACCTCTCAGTCGGCACCTGTTAGAAGCTTCAGCAGAAATGACGGGGTTGTCTATTATATTATTGTTGTCTGAAGAAAATGCCTGCTCGGAAGAAGTATTGGGAACTTCGCATGCTTCCGTGGCGTGTTTCGGTGTCTTTTCGGCGGCCGATGAAGACCTGATTTTCTGGAGCCAGGGCACAATGTATGGACGCAAAAAGAGCCATAAGATGAAAGTAAGTGTTGCAAAGCCAACATAGGCGTCCACTTCTTTACTCGATTGATGCCCCAGCATCAAATCGAAGAAGATTAGATGCGCGTTGCTCGCTATGGAAAGAGCGGAAGCAATCGAGCTCATCGTGGTAAAAAATATATATTATTTTCTCTAGCTTTCGTAGTTTGTAATGGAATTAATTCTTGGCGTGTCGATGGTATCATAGCATTTCGAATTTGTGAGTTCAAGCTAATGTTACTATTAGCTTTCATGTGGATTCAGCAATGATACATGCTGAGTTGATGGTAATCTTAACATTGGACGGAATTTTTTTGGTGATGGTTTCCAATCAACGACAGAGTACCACGTAGTCTAGTAGATACTACTAATAATCGGAGTACCTGGTAATGCGTAAACGAAAACGTGTCGTCTCGTGTTCAGCGACGCTGATGACTTACATGTACCGTAACTTGACACCACAAACGACAGCCACCCATAAAATTACGTTTGGAATATCTTTTAGTCTACTACAGTACTGGGTGGAGTAGACTAGTAGTACTGCAAGTACTACTAGTCTAGTGCTAGTAGTAGTACTAGTAGAGTACACTGGTACTACTAGACTACAGTAGTAGCTTAGTATCTAGACTACGCGCACTTGAAGATCTCAATTGCTCAAAATAATAATGACCACTCCCTCCAGTACTACATTTAAGGGAACAATACAGTAATTTTTACTCATTACTGTAGTACTCTAGGTCTTCTTGATGACGCGGATGGCTAGCTAGAGTACTAACAGGTACCAGGTAGAGTAGTAGTCAGTTGAAGGTCAACCTTGGGGTGTTGGGATTGGCTGACTATATTATTTCATAGATAGCCAGAACATCATGATAAGATGTAACCACTGAGTAGACGCGTACTCGTAGCAAAGTTGCTTTGTCTAGCTAGTACTAGCTAACGAAGATGGATGCCAATACAGCACCACGTTTCGTCCTCGACAGGGCAGAATGCTCTCATGAATGTTGGGATCCTTTTGTCGAATATAGTCGCAAAGATCATCATAATTGCGAACAGTTCGACCATCAGCAAGCTTTCGTCGAGTAAATAGATTTGGAAAGACGCAGCATGGAACCACTGCCCATGGTATCTGTAGAGCAAGACCGATATCCACTATCGCATCGGTTGCTTGGTCAGGATGAAGACCTACCATGACAGAGCATTCACGGTTGAGAAGGATCGAGCGCAGCTTTTCTTCGTCGTTGCTACGAGGTGAATTGGCTGTGTTCGATATCATAATATCGTGGTCATTCCCTGGAAGAACCACAGAGCTATCAAGAAGTGTGTTGAGTTGGACAAAGTCGTGCGTCCGAAAACGGCTCTGAAGATTCCTTTTCAGTAAACTCTTGTGAGCCGTTCTGTGGGGATCATTGGCCAGTTGCTTCAGGCAAGTCTGACGGAATCGCAAATGTCGGTTCTGTCTCCCATTGAACTTGACCTCCCTTGTATCGACTACCACCGCTTCAATCTCGTGGCGCATACACAACTCAAAGGCAAGACCTCCTGCACCTCCCGCGATATCCAAGACCGGCTTTTGCGACAACTTTTCGTAACCACCAAATTCTGATAAGAGAAATTCGACAAATTTGGAAAACCTTGTGTTGTTGTCAGCGCCTTGCTTGTTTTTGTTTGTTCTGACGACGTTGCTGGTTGCTGTTGGTGTAAAATTCTGGTTCGTCGGGCTAAATGGGTCTTGTGCTGTTAGAACTTTGTTGCTCTCTCTAGTGTTCGGCATCTGTGCTTTAAACTCGGGCATATTCCCAATTCGTATTACTTGAGCATGCAAGCAGATCGGGGCTTTATCACCTTTGGCTTTGGCTCGCATTCGCTCTGGAAAGCCTTGTACTCGAATTTTCCTTCTTGGGAGAAAGACATCGTCTTGTTCTTGCTGCAAAATATTCTCCACAATTGTGTGTATATAGCTAATTTGATCCTTCTCCCAGTGATCCTTTCGCTTCAGAATAATATCAATCAAGGCAGTGCCGATGCTCATCACCTAATCGCTCGCTGCAGGATTCGTCCCCATCATTCCACAGAAACGAGCAATCCTTATCATCACTGCACGATTCCAGCGTAATCAGTTCCATGCTGGACGACAGCTGACAGGTAAAAATAACATTCCCGATTACCTGCAGTGACATATCATGCTTGATCTCGCCCTGACGAATTTTCATTACTGCATGATCCATGACATTAAGTGAATTGGGTCTCGTTTTGCAGTTTCGACCCATTCTAAACTTGAACGCTGTGCTCGGCTAGCATGAGCCTTTATCTTTTCTTAGGTGGAGTTGGAAGAGCATAGGCGAATGGATGTGCAACCAAAGCGGTGAAGATCGACATGGAGAATGCAAGTTACGGCAGTCTTCAGTCTGCAGTAGACTGGTATGATAATCGAAAAATGAAAAAATAGTGAACATTGTGAGCAAGTGTGAGATCAAACAATGTAATAATTGAACTTAAGTCTTGCTTTATATTATTTAGTACTGTAGTAGACTACAGTAGTAGCTACTCGTAGTAGTCTACTGTTAGTAGTACCAGGTACTACGTAGTACTCCATTAAAACTACAATACCAAATACCAGTACTGGTACTACTAGCTACTGCTAGAAAAAAAGGCTTGGTTGTTCGGTAGTACCTGGTACAATTCTCTTCTAGAGGCTACGCTACGACATGCAAAAAGGAACGGTGCAACCACAATTAGTAGAATATCGAAACACTAAACTAGATACTAGTAGATTAAACGTCGCTTACATCCCCGCTGTGACAACCAAGACATGTTTCCAGATATTGGCCTGCAGCCTGCAGCCGATCTCTCTTGATCGTCGACATTGTGAATGTCTTGTGCAGGCGCAAGTCTTCCTCTCGGTACAAGATAGTTGATCCGAAGAAAGTTCCTTGGCTCTTCACGTCAGTGTCTACTATACTGTCTGTTGTGGTACCCTTTTACACGACAGAATAAAGCCACTTGCATGAAGTCCATTCCAGACAATTAATCTCCTCAGCACAACTTTCATTTGTAAAGCAACAGGACGCGACGGCGCATTTAGCTTCACATGCCGTCGAATCGACCATCTCCTTCTGGCAGACATCTTGAAGGGGTGCGTCGGGGTCGATCGAATTGATACCCGATCCATCCATCGATGGAACCATGGTGGAACCATGAGCAGTTCCATGAGCAGTTCCGTCTACCGTACTAACCTCCGATGGGCTCATGGTGTCTTCAAGTTCTTGTAGGGATCGACCGACACGAGCATCCACGGCACTCGAGCTCACAATAGCAGCAAGAACGGTAGTTTTCAGGAAAAGTTTCATCATTTTTTCGTATTTGGATGGTTTGATAAACTGAATTGTGATTGTCGTGCTGTTGTACTTTTTTTTTAAATTTTAAAATCTGAAATAATGAGATCGAGGAAGAGGAAAACTTGCTCGGGTAGTGGTAGACTCCGAGAGAGAAATTATTAGTCGAGGTACGATTGAAGACCTACTTGCGCAGACGAGATACTAGCTACCGTAGTCTAGTACCACCCTATTATCAATATTATTATCTCCGAGTAAGGTCTAGTAGTCTACCGTAGGTCTACTCTATTTTTTCTGTTTCCTCATCTTTTGGCCAATGACAGTAATTATATTTACGCCGAAAAAAGACCCAGTTCCTATTTTTTGGTCTTGTTGAAGAACTGCCTTTATCACATAAGGACGAAATAAATTGGGATTACAAGCGCACTTCGTTGAGTTGTCCGGCGTGGACAACTCAGTCCCGCCGAATACTGCTAGTGCCGTAGCTGCCTACCTGGTACCTGTTACTACAGTACCAGGTAGTAGAGACGCTCTGTCCTCCCCAAGGACTCCTGTCCCAGTTTGACTAGATTATTAGTACATGGTAGAGTACACTAAAATAAATACTGGAATTCCAGTTTCCTACTGCAGCTAGTCGTACTGTAGGCGGTTGAGTACGGTATGGTAGCAAGCCAAGAGTGATGTACTGGTAGAAGTAGCAGGTACCTGGTACCTGGTACCCTAGTACTAGAGTACTACGTAGTCGTGAGTGAAATACTTCGGAGTAGCGACCGTTTTTTGCTGTAACCACAGTAGCCAGTAGCGCCTCTTCTGTCCTCCATGATGAGACAAGCTACCAGTACAGAGTAGACAAAATAAATAATACGCACTGGCTCATGAAGAAAGCTGCCCGCTCGCAGTGATCAATATGCAGCATGTTTTGTTTGGGGAGATTGTTCCACTTCCTGCTATCTAGCATTGCGACGAAACGGGATATGACGGAACACAACAAGAGCGGTACGGTGAAATTTTTAGAAAATGTCCTCGGAGTATTATCGTCCAGTGGTGGTAGCAATGGTCCAATGGCAAGTGCCACTAGAAGTTCGGCAGGTTATCGTTCTAATACGTGGTAATGGGAAATTTGCCTACTGTCTTCGTGCAAGTGCGAGCTGTCGTATTGATTCAAGAAAGTTCTGATAAAATAGTGAACAGGGTTTACTCAAAGATTGGATCGAGTACTAGTATTCTTTAAAGCATACCAGGAAAACGATAACGCGAGCTGCCATTGAATTTGACGGAAAGACCGAGAAGTTCTGCCATTTCCGTCGCAGTGATATTTCTTCCAAATACTTGCTATCATTTTCGTGTTGACACTAAATCTTGTTACCTAAGAATTTTGGTAGAGTACATAGAGTTGTAAACAGCAAGTAGTCCATGCAGTTCAGGTAGATTAAAGCAATAAGTCTGACTATATTAATACAAAATTCTCTATTTGGTGGTACAAGTTCTATGGTTCCTTCTTCCTCGGTCACGAAAGTGCAAGCGGCAGGATTTCGCCATGAAGACTAGCTAGACTTTCGTCGGATCGTCCATGTTAAGCTCGTCCATCAAACTGGCAATATCGTCAAGCAGTGGCGTTGCCACTTTCAAGTACTCAACAATGTGTTCGTGAACGTTGCGGCTCATTTCGGCACAGACAAATTCTTCGAATTCGTCGCCAGAAAGACCGCTATCGGAGGATGAAGAACCACCACCTCGCATTTTCTTTTTCTGCGACTTGTTCAATTTGTCGCCAATGGAATTGATAAGCTTATCCCACTCCCAACCAATACGATTAAATATATTCTCTTGTGGTTGCCCATCTTCTAGAGAAGACGACTTCCGACTATCAGATTCGTCCAAAGAGGTAGTCTCGTCAACTTCTTTGCGACTCGACTTCATGCCACGTGCAATCTCATAAACTTCCTGAAGCCGATGGGGATTCATAAATTTGTAAATCTCTTCTACTTTCGGTGATGCCTGAAAAGAATAAGAAAAAATCTTTTGTACTGCCCATCCATGGTATTTGTCGTATGTTTGTGTGTAGGCCGCCGAAACTGCTTCCGTCGAAGAATGATACTTGGTAGGAACGTCCAAAATGTTTTCAAAGATATGCGTTTGGTATTGCAACTGACGTCGAACCCACAAGAGTCCCATGGCACCAGAACTTTCGGTTAAACGTGGGAGACTGGGGCTTATGCCCAAATCCAATTCGTACTGAAGAAGATCGCGCATCGAAGGACTGTGGACATCGGATGACTCGGTGAGTTCGAGTTGATATTCAATCCAATCGTGGGCGGCCTTCTCAATCTTGACAACATTTTGCACGACGTCTTTGTGTCCCAAGCTCATGCCAACAGCGTATCCCTTGTATCCTTCGGGTACTTGTCGCACGACGCGCCATTCGGCAAAGATTCGCATAGCGGCACAAAAATTAAACACGTCCATCTGTCCCGTCTTTGTCTGTTCACTGCTAGTGGCTGTTGCGGGAGTCTTGGCAACCTTGACGTGCTTGCCGCGAGACTTGGACACGGCGTAATCCATGGCATTGACAACAGTCTTGACGCGAGGCAGCAAGCTCTTGACAAATTTTCCCGAATTGAAACCTTGTTGAGTACTTTGAATGGCATAGTCAAAAATCTTTGCGACGTCTTCCAGTGTCAGGTCGGCAATATTCTCCGTCGATACAAAGGGTTGAGAGGCACTGAGGTGCAAGACATACTTTTTCTTTGACTTTTTCAGAGCGTCTTGTTTTCGTTTCGTCTTGTCCCCCGTACTATCTGTCGAGGTTGCAGTAATATTTAGGTCGGATTGTTTGACTTCTTGGGCATTCGCATAGGCATCGTATGTTGCCTGAATCATACTCTGTATGTTTTCCAGAACGTTCCCCGACGTGTAGTATTCCGTTCGTCTCAAATCGACACCACCCTGAAAAGGCAGGATAGGACTAAGGGCATCGGTGATTCTAGAAATGGCAGCACTTCCGAGACCCATACTGGGTTTCTTGTCGTGATGATGATGATGATGAAATTGATTGTGGTTGTGAATTTGGTAGGAAAAGGCAGGTCGAATGACGTCCATACTGAGAGCATCGTAATCGTCGTGCAAATTGGAATCCAATCTGTGCATTTGTTGATGAACAACTTTGAGAGTCATATCGGTCAAAGTCACAAACAAGAGAAGGGCCAACGAGAGTCGTCCCACGGTCCAACCGGTTTGTATCAGTGGTGGTGGTTGTGATTGAGCTTCGGCCATAAGAGACCGTGCCCTAGCTCGTTCCCGGGCACACGTGGAAGCAGTGCATGTGCAGGCATTCAAACTGGAAGAGCAGAGGGGATCATCGTGATTTGTCACCAGCAGTCCTTCTGGTTGGGAGGACTGTTTGTTTCTGTGAGAGAGAGGAAACATATTGGCGATTGGTGAAGGGTAGAAAATGGCAGGTCAGATAAGGAGATACCAGTACAATTCAATGAGATGCAATAATGATATTATTGTTTTTCGTCGAAGGTTTGGATGGTGGATGGTGGTGGCAGGAGCCGTCTCATTCATGTGGCAGACAACGACACTACTGTTTAACGCATAGGGTGCTTTTAGTCTGAGTTGGTTGGAAAATAGGAAATTGATGTTCCTCAATGACGCCAACTCTCCCACATCCAGACAGTCATCGCTGAGTGTATCTTATTACACGTCGCAATTTTGACATAGCGTCGATTAATCCTTAACCTTAACTATTACTCTTTTTCTGAGACGAAACCCGTAATAACGATACCTCTTCGGAAGAACGATTCGGGTCGATCGACCGACATCATGACAAGAACAACAGAACGAGATAAATTAACTTACAATGATTTGTATTTCCCAAGAGATGCGGCACGGCTGAATTTGGATGCACGACACGACTTTAGTGTTCGACCACGAGACGACGCAAATCGATCCATGCTGAGGACCTTCCGGAGCATGTTGCTCTTGTTGTTGTTTTGAATGCTGTTCCTATTGGCTTGTGAGAATTCCTTGGGAATTCCGTCGTCATTCTCAACATACGGTTCTGTTTCAGATAACAATATGGGAGGGATGACTTCATCTATATCGTAATAATCCATTTTTAGCCGGTCTTTGTTTTGATACAACAACAGAAATAATTGAACTGATGTGCGTAATGATGTATGTGAAGTGACAGCAAGCGTCAAAAAATAATGGCTTTTTCAGAAATTGATGGGCACTGCGTTTGAAAGTCGCCATCACCAGTGAATCGTTGATGTATTTCAGCCAATCAAATCATAGGTATCTTGAGTCATGGTCATTGAATCACGAATAAAGGTAGCAGATTGGTTGGAAATCTGCTTGCGTGTAAAATCTGCTTGTTTGTTGCTATCCAATTGGTTTATCTTTATCGCCTCAACCGAAGCTACGAGTATCAAGGACGTTATAATACTCGGACGGAGCAGTAAAAAAATGGGACTTGTCAACTGCTACAAATTCCTTTGAAAATACAGTGGCGAAGAATGATACTAAGAGGTTCAGGGTATAATTTTGTGTTTTTATGATGATTAGACACCACCAAGAATTTATGTTGGAATTTTTATAGTTGGATGCGGGAGGCGACCTACTGGTACAGCAGTAATCAACTATCCCGTAGATAGCTGCTATTCATGAGAAACATGGAAGAACTGGATGAGGGACCATTGCCGGGCTGTTCAAAAAGTGCTCCCTTCCCTGCTGGTGTCTTACCTAACAGTTCTCCGTGCCCGTCTTTCGTACCTATCATTATTATTTATTTTGCTACTGCTGCTACTAGACCTACTACAGCGAATTGAGGCGCACCGTGGTGATGATTTGCCATCACCGCCAATCTCTGTAATCACCTTGTTGGATGGAGGGGCAGACTAATAGTAAAATACTACCGGGTAGTTTTCTTACTACTCCGAGTACCTAGTAGAGAGTACGTCCAGTGTCATTCGAGTCGAGTCGCGAGAGCGAACTCCTTCTTAGCTTGAACAGATTCTTGTTTGTGCGCTTTGGTATTTTTTGTTGAGCGGTCACGCCACTATTGGTAGGGTTTTCGCTCGCAAGTTCAATTGTGCCAACCTTTCCAATATCTTGGCCAATGTTCGTGTTCAAAATTTACGGGTAGGCCCGTAGTGTCTGACTGACGACTTCACAATTAGTATATTGCTTTACATTTGCTTTTTTTATCATGGTTAATTTACTACTACTAGACTACTAGGATTAGTAATTACTGCTACGTAATAGGCTGCCCAAGAATGGTGATCTTTTCACTAGTACCATAGTCTACTACTTTACTAGCTTGTATTAGTCTACTATTTAAACTAGAGTAAGGATGACATCACCGTATTGACCTAAGGACAAAAAATATACAGGAAGCATTAAGGTCTCAAAACACTTTTTGAGTAGTTAAATGGACAGCTCTTGATGAGACCTTTCCATTCAT
>Ga0100402_1002164_pt1 | contig 22233 bp, 14 predicted proteins | sample CryGeyme20150102_FD_80419 | JGI IMG/M metagenome (GOLD analysis project Ga0100402, IMG submission 80419) | Groundwater microbial communities from Crystal Geyser aquifers in Utah, USA - Crystal Geyser metaG 2015-0102 | ecosystem: Environmental > Aquatic > Deep subsurface > Groundwater | place...
AGTTGTTTGTTTAGTTATTATATTAGTTAATTTGTGGTTATTGGGGTTTCTCGAGGTTCTATATTACTAGTATAGTAGTAATACAGCCAATTCCTTTTTCACTCGATTTTTTCTAGAATTGTATTCATCACCTAACAACCGAAATCAGTCTTGCATTTTTTTTATTCAGGATAAGAAAACTCTGCACAGTGCACAGTGCACAGTGCACAGACACCTTTCAACGCACATAAAGAATTCAAAGCACCGTTATTGAAATGAAAGTCTGCACAGATTTGCACACCACAAGAATAAATAATAATGACAAGTCAACCCATACCAACACGTAATAATACAGTTAAAATGAGTAAAAGGTTTTTTTTTGTGCTTCGTCGTGAAAAATCCAATGCTGTCTCCTCGTCAAACCAAAGCGATGCATCGGTTGGCTGTTCTTTCGACGAGGAGATAACCGTGCCCACCACCAGCAATAAAAGTCAAAAGGGTCGATCCGGTAGTAGTACTAGTAGTAGTAGCAGGAGCAGGAGCAGGAGTAGACCACAACCAGTCATCACGGAAGAAATGTTGATCCGCCAAGTCCGAGCTAGGAGGATTGGCGGTCGCCGTCGTAACCATCAGCTCTTTTAATTTCGGAGGAGGAATTGCACCGGAATACACAATGCATGCAGATAAGCAATGTGTCTTCTTTACATGCTGCATTTTGCCACAATGCTCTTCATCACGAAAAACAAGAGAGAGAGAGAGAAACAGATAGAGCCAATATCAGAGACGATCTAGAGGCGCAACAGAAAAGCGACAACAACTGTTCTAAACAGTCATAAGATGGGTCATAAGATGGAGTGCGACGATATGACAGGAATAGTCTCGCGAAACGGTGACGCCGAAGTCGCCCACCCATGCACATCCGTACTTTGTTACACTGTATTATTAGATTCAGCCAATTCAATAAACTATGTTAACAGACACCGCTTATCTAACAACATAACTAATTACGAGTATAATAAAGTCATAAATTGGGCATACTAGCGTTTCTTGACTTTTCGATATGTCCCGTTCTGGTACAATAGTTTCACATGTCAAAAACTATACTGTGGTAAGTTAGCGTCTACATACACATTTTGTAATCTTTCTATCAAGTGGTAGTAGCAGGCCTTTCGTAACTTTGTGCTTTATGCGACAGTCAACAGGTACTCTTCTAGACTCTCTGCCTCGGCAGCCTCTCGTAGCTTCCTCAAACACTGTTTGGCCAACTGCTGGACTCGTGTCTGGCTCAGCCCCATGGCTTCGGCACACTCACTCAAGGATCGTGTATTGCCATCAGCCAGTCCGTACCGCAATCGCATCAAGCGAGCTTCTCGAGCATCCAAACTTTTCGCCAAAGCTGCGACGACATCGGCGTGCATTTGAGTTCGCTCGGCCAAATCGGCATCTTGACGAAAGGCCTTATCATTTTCCAAGCTGCGCAAAGTCCCACCGTCACCACCACTGCGGGTTTGAGCGGCGTACTCGTAGTCCAGAGACATGACTTGTTGCGCTTGGGACATTTTGCGTTTGGTTGAAAGGACATCCGTAACTTCCATGTTCAAGTGACGAGCAATTTCTTCTACGGAAGGCTCTTTGTTGTTGACCTTGGTGAGTTCGTCGTGAGCTTTGACAATCTTGTTCCACTTGGACTTTTCACGTTGTGGCAAGGTAATGCTACCATCCATTACGTGCGTATTGGACAGGTGCCCCTTGATCCAAATAGTGGCATACGTCGAAAATCGTAATCCACGGCTGGGATCAAAGAGTTCCGCCGCACGTAACAAGCCCAGACTTCCTTCTTGGATCAGCTCTTCCTTCGTCAGACCAGTTGCCTTTCGGATGGATCCATACTGTTTCTTAACAACGGCATGGACCAATCCCATATTGGCCGATACTAAGAGCTGTTTGGCTCGACGGTACGCCGAGACTTGCTGGCGAAGTTCCTTGGGAGATGCCAATTGTGCCATTTCGGTCCATTCTTGACGTGAAATTTCTCGTCCCACCTTGGATTCAAAGTCGGCTTTAAGTTTGTGCAACGCAACACCTCGTTGAATCATGCGTGCCAGCTCCAATTCTTCCTCGTGTGTGACACGATCGGCGTAGCTGTCGAGAGATTTGGCGCCAGATTTTTGCTGTTTCGACAGAGCCTCAACGGCAGCACGAGGCAGTTGTTGGGGAATGCTAGACATGGCCACCTTTTCCATAAAGGTGGCATCTTGCACGTGAGCATCCAAAAACATGTCGGGAGATTCGGATGCAGAATCAATTTGCTTCTGCAGTTCGTCGTTGAGAATTTCAGACCCTGTGGAGCGTTGAAGCTTCTTAACCGAATCCATTTGCTCTTGAATGCCAAGACTGTCATTGTCTTCCGAATCGGAATCGTACTCGTACTCGAACTCGTCATCTTGGCTTTCGTAGTATTGTAGTGGATTTCGTTGAATCATGTCTCGGTGTTCCTTCAACGTGACCACTTCGTACTTTACTGGATCTGTTGTGGCAGAAGCAGACGCTTGCAATCGACTTGTTGTTGTAGATGCCTTGGGAATGGCCATGCCAGTTGTAGTAGGAATACTGGCCATACTCGCTGTAGCTATTATGATGGCACTTGCTCCTGCCGCGACGAGTGCATGAGTATTCCTAATTCGCTTTCGGTCTTGTTTCTGGTTTTGATTTCTAGCGGTAGGGTGCATGGTGAACGATTTTTTTATTGCAATCTTGTGATACAGTATCAGCCTTTACGATTGAACTTAAATTGTGATTAATGAAACGCAAAGATCGGGACAACAAGCCTGACGGACTACAGTGTAGGTGAGTGATCTGACTTGGCGCTATTCTTATTAAAATGGCATCAGGTGGTTTGCTAGAGTGGCGAATGCTTTTTTACCCTGAATATGATGACAGAGCAGTCCGAGTACCTGGTACTCGTAAAACGTAAGCTGACTCATCAAGTGAGTCAAATAAATATTACTAGTAGTATTGTGTTGAATCAGCACTGCGGCTTTGATGAGAGGCCTCATGAGATCGTACCCGGTACCGTAACTGAACGACATTTAACGAGCCACGTAGTCAAGTCAAGTAGTCATCTCCTGTTAAGTTCGTCCACTGTGTCCATACGTCATCTGCTCCGGTACTCATACTGTTAAATCTAAACTTTTCAGCAACTACTACTTGACCTTATCTTCGTTGACCAGCCAGCCCAGCAACACATTCCTACTGTACCCAGTCCCAGCCAGCCAGTGGCTGGTCTACTAGTAGTAGTACTGTACTCGAGTACTAATAAAATTCATTACCGGTACGACTACAGTACTCTGCTGGCAGAAATAAATGAATTTCACAATCGAGCTGAACTAGTCTACTGGTCTAGTACAAAATAGCTGTCGAACAATAATGAATTGTATTGGGTCAATCTTACCATCCCTATATTCTGTTAGCTGTAACATCGTCAACCTTAGACATGCTTCGTAGTCGACGTAGCGTGGTACTGCTCATACCATAGGCTTCAGTTCTCCGAGTACACAACAGGGTCAAAGGTTGAAAACCCAGTGTTTCGGTGCGGTATCGATTGAGTGCGACTCCATTGTCCAAAGTCTCGTGACTTAGCACAAGAGCATCAAATTCACTTCCCTCCGGTACTTGGCCTGGAGGACCATAGGCGTCCGAAATGGGAGATATTATGATGCGATTTTTCATGCCGGGTGCCAATCGATGCAAGAATTCTCGCACTCCTTCCATTCGCTCCTCGAGAGAAGGAATGTATTCTGCGAATTGTTTGGATTGTAGCATTTCGTCCACTGTGACTCCTACCATGAGTTTTCCCGTCACGGGTGTCACGGATGAGACAGCCAGAGTCAAGAGTTTGCGGTGACCGTAGTGCAGTCCATCAAACGTACCTCCCACAGCAACACAGTTGTACAAGCACTTAGCATTGATGCGGGCACCACCAAGTAAGGAGCAATTGTCTTCTTCGTCTAATGCGGGAGGGGCTTCTTCCAGGGCAACATCGTCGTCAACAAAGATAACGTTCTCTTGTGATAGCTGAGTGGAAGAAGCTCCAATGGGCCAATTGGCCACGTGCAATGCCTTGGCGGGTTTTAAGTTGCGCTCGGAACGATCAGCATTGACAGCTGATACGTGCATCTTCAGTCCACCCACTCCGTCTCCTTCCAAATATTGAAATTGTGTTCCACGGCCCTGTGCTTCGCTGGAAATCCATCCGCAAATGGAATCATGACTGCAAATGGCATCCAAATCAGGGCGGTGATAAATCCATGATTCAGCTGCCGAGTTGGGCAGATTCTGAGGATATACCACGACGTCGTTAAAATGAATGGCGTCCTCTGATGCCATGGAAAAATCCCACAACTGACTGTAAACTTCTCCCACATACCGTCGTAGACTAGCTAAGGATGGCGATCCTCCCTGAACGTGCAAGACAATGCTTAATTTTCGATCGACGTGTTGTAGTGCTTCCTTCAGAACAGCTTCGTTGGCAATGCGGTCCATGGACGTGGCTGGCATGGCCAAAATTGCCAAGACATGATTGTACTTTTTGGGTTCTTTCGTGCCGCCACCGGTATCGGATGCTGCAGCAGTAGAACCACCCAGAGCCATATTGGATCTTGGTTTGCCCCGAAATTTCTCCCAGAAACGAACAGGTTGCACATTTTTCTTGGAATGAATACTCCCGCCCTTTACAAACAAGGAAGTCGTACTGAAATGTGATTGGCTGCTGCTGGTTGCGGCGGCGGCAGCAGCAGCAGGATGCAAGATACTTTTGTGGCTGCTTGTTGAGCCGCCAACTCTTTGCGTAAAGGCACCATGGACTTGATTTTTCAATAATATCCAGACGAGGAGAGCACTGAAAAACCTCCTTTTGATTAGCAGTGTCTCTGTTACGGATGAATTCCTGGAAGGCATCATTACTTTGTGACGTTCTTGTTGACCTTTTCTTAAATGATTGTTCCAGTGCCAAGGGGAAAACTTTCTCGTTCTTTTTAGGATTTATTGCTTTGCTTGTTTTCTGGCTATCTGGGGTAATATCGCAACGATGAGTGAGGTATCGTTGCGACTTGTTAAACTTGTCCTTTCCGCAATAGTATCATGTACTTCGTATTACTATAAAATTAAAATTAAATACAGTACCTCAATAGTTTGACGTTTGACGGCCTTGAATATCCAAGAGGAATTGAAGGCGTGATGGCAGATCTTGAGATCACAATGAAGTGACGACGTCCCGGTGCACGTAGTACCGTGGTCTGCTCCTCATACGTTGGTAACACTAATCTTAACTTGAGTTCTACTGGAAAAGTTGGGAGAAGCTACACTACTAGACTACTACTCGAGTAGTAGACTACTCTACTAAAACTACTACTACTACTACTACTACTACTACTACTACTACTAGTAGTAGACTCGGAGTAAAGTCAACCAGTAGTACTAGCTAGTAGTAGCCACTCGAAAATCATGGGAGTACTCGGGCACACTATCTTCATCAGCAGAACTTGCCAGTTGAATGTGCCACCTTCAATTCTCCAATCTAGACGCACTACTCCTGGATATAATCCAGCCTGGATAAAACTATTCTGTTGTGGCATGCAGTCGCACGTAGCTATTCAGTAGTACAGGAAGTGTGCCTGAATTCACATTGGATTTATCCAGTCTGCGAAAATCCCATCTAGATTGATTGGTAAATCTAACTCCTGGTAAAAGGTAGACAAGGCGTAACGTCTCTTCTGATCTTCCTAGAGCAAATCAATGACCTTCTCAGCAGCTCAGAGAGTATCGGGTGAGCCTGGGAAGGTAGTTCTTTGTCAAGCAAGCCATCGGCTCGTTTATGTTCATGTTGCCAATGTTTGATGGCGTCTTTATACGTACCACCCCTGAAGGAACCATCGGTAAAACGAAGAAGTAGATAAGAATGTAGAAAACAAGTATTGGGCATATTCGAGTTTTACTCGCCCTTTCTTTTCACTGCATCGTTGTTCTCTCCGTCTGTAGTATCATCGTTGGAATCTTTCGAAGTCGTACCAGTCAAAACTTTTGCTTGAATCCAAAAGGACGGTCTGAGAAGCTTGGAGTAGTCGGGTATGTGAACCAGTTCGAATTGCTCTTTCGTTCGGTTGCCTTTTCTGCGCTCACACTTGGCGCAGAAACATTTGCCCTCGTACGTACAACGGAACAGCTGATCCCAAATCTTGAAAAAGAACCCACAGTGAGTTGGTTTCCCAATAACTCCTTTGGCATGATGGCAATAGTGTTGAAAGGACGTATTGAGGATTGGGTGGTGCGCATCGGGCCAGTCCATTTCATATCCCCAGTGCAAATATACGCCATAAAAGTAAAAGAAAGTTCCAAATTCAAAGAACATGAGGTCCATGTTAATGGGCACGAGCAAGGGAAAGAGCAGTAGTGGAGAGTCTCTGACGAATTGATCCACAAATTCATCCGCAATTACTGAAAATGGAGACGGATTGAAAAACTTGTGATGGTGACGATGTTGTGACCACAATGACTTGAAGGTGTGTCCACAGTAATGGTAGAAAAATTCAAAGAAGTCGGATACCAGCATGATTCCGATAAACTCCGCAACGTGATACCAAGGCGAAGGAGCTGGCCCACAATAGGCTTTAGTAGTGATGTGAAACCCGCTGGTATCACTGCTGCCGTCATTCCCTTGGTGAGCAGCCGAATAAATAGATACTGCCGGACAAACGTTGGAACAAAGAAAGGCTTTGCACATTTGCACAATTTCATCGCGAACCTTTTCAGGCGAAGGATACTTGGGGTTGCTTTTTCGCTGCCATTTTTCGTAGGTAATATTGGATGGCCAATAATAAAGATAGAAAAGCACTCCTGAGAGCGTCATGCATATCACGAATGACACGAAGGAGAGAATGAGCCAAGTCCAGAGAAATGAGTCTCCAATCAATTTTGAAGATAACCATCCATCTTGACAAAATAGTCCTCCTCGGCTGGAAAAGAAGAAAGAGCTATGATCCTGAGAGATATTTTGGGCCTCTGTAAAGTTTTCCATTGCATTTCATTAAATTGCTTGTGCAGACGTTAGCTTCGGCTGCATTGCAAAAGAACAAAGAGCCATACAAAAAGTAATTTGGATTTTGGATACGGCGAGTAATAAAGAACTAAGAAGAAGTGTACATGATTACGATTATTTTATTATTCCGTCCATGAAAAAGATCTTGTGGATCTTTGCTTTTGAACCCACAGTTGCCTTCAGCAAAATTGGCTTTGCACAGCTTCGCATTCTACCATAAGTGCCTTGAGAAAGGTACAGCTATGTGAACCAAATCATTGCGCCTACTAAGCTTTGGAAAATCAGTTACTAAATGAAACGAGAGGAGGATCAATGGCAATCCACAAAAAAATGCTGCTGAGGATCTGTTTCAGTCTGAAGAAGTGGGCAAAAACATTTTTACGAGATTTTCTTCTATCTGCACTGCACAAAATTGCGCATGGAATTGTTTTTAGCACACTCTGCTTGCGCCTGATCGAGAATGTACGTCAAGTCGAATTTCTTGAAACAAGATTCCCAACCAAAATCTCATCTACAATCCAAGGAGGTTGTTGGATCGTAACAGTGATTAAGTAAACCAGTGTCAAAAGTCAAAACGATGTTCTGCCGACCACTTTAATCGAAAAATGGGCAAAAAACGGCTGATCTTTTTGTCGGTGGATTTAGAATAACTACACATTCAAAAGCGTCTTTTAGAAGCACGCGACGCCGCCAACAAGGCCATTTCAGATTTTCAGCGAAAGAAGTCTCGGGAATTTCGTTGACGAAAGCCTCTCATGGGGCTCTCAAATGTGATGCGCTCTTTTCCCTTTGCTGTTTCTTGAATCCGTCCGACTGCAGTACTAAAACCAGATCAGGTTACCTTCAGGGCTCGGATAGGGCCAGGTCGGGCAGGGAATCGTCATGCAAGCCTCTGGCTTGGACAGAGTATATCATTATTCACCCGCATTCATTCATCGATAGGCATATTCTCGAAGGATCGGCAAAAATTCTATAGCTACTCTGTCTTCCAAGGTATCATCGAAGCGCCCTTCTCATTTTCAGCTTGTTGCTGCAGACCATCTAGGTAGTTATTGATCTCCTTTGCGACTTCCTCTAATTCTTCTTCTGGCAATCCCAACCCGATTGTCATAACTCCATCTGTTTTGCTGTAGAGACACAACTGGAATTGAGGAACGTCGTTCACGATCGCCGAAACATCGACTCGAGCTCCTTGCAAATCATCTGTGGCACCATCCCGCTTTTGAAGGGTGGGACCTTTGCTTTTCCTGCCTCCTCCAAATTGTTTTTCTATGCTCCACGCGTACTCGCCTAGAGAAAGTTTAGAAGAAATAAAGGGATCTACGACACCATTTTTGGCCACCAATGCTCCAGCGGCCCAAAAGGGAAGCATCAAGAGGGTCGCTGGAAGAGATGCTGCTGTCGCAAGCGTTGCAGGAATAATGGCAGAAAACCAAGCCGCCGTAAAAGCTCCATTCAATAGCGTCCCCGTGGTGATTCCTTGCGGTGTGATATCAATGATTAAAGTTCCTGCATCTGTTTTCGATGTTTTAGATCGTGTCGAAAAGCTCCTGGGTTCGGGTAGTTGTCCTTTTTGTCCAGTACTCTGGATATTGCTTTGGGAAGGCATCATTCTATTAGAGATCCTATCTTTTGGGACGGATCCGGGTAATTGCTTCCAAGGTTTGGGTTTCCAATCATCGATGGAAATTAGACCATCTTTTTCAGAACGTTGAATGTTACCCTGATCGTCAATGTCCCCCAATCGAGTAGCAGTAGTGGTAGGCGACATACGGTTTAGCTCGCGACGTAATATCTCTTCTCGTTCTTTTTCGGCCTTGGCAATCGCCTGATCCAACTCGGCGAGCTTTTCTTTGTAGTCTTCATTGTTCGCGTCACTCTCGTTGACGCTATGATCAATGTCATTGTGATTACCACGTGTTCTGTAATTGCCAGACCTGTAAGGCTGCGTCAATCGAAGGGTGGAAAAGGAAGATTTTTGTCGTCGATACGCAGGGTACACTACTGGTTGCTCCACAAAAGCAAACACGCCGACCATGCACAACAAAAAGAAAGAAAAAAACCGTTCCGACCTCATTCTATTTTCTCAAATGGTTCTTCTGTGACATGTTGGGAAACAAAACAAATAATTCTGTCCTCTACTTGCTTGAAGCTTGAAACTGCTCTCACGACACGAGTTGGATTCGACAATTGAAGCGTGGCAATTATTTCCTTCGATCCTGTGCGTCCACTTGCACAACCCGAATCTTATTAATATAACAGAAAAAATCTGATCCCCAACAAAAACCAGTAGTAGAGTCTAGTAAAAAAAATTGAATGTCTAATTCAGTAGCAGAGTCTAGTAGGACTAGTCCAGTTGGCTACTTTGCTCGAAAGCGCTCGTGTAGTTACTTCCTCGTTGGCATTGTTTGACTGTTACGACTATTTTTTGTTCTAGACCTCATTATAACATTGGAAGATTTCAAAGTATGTTTAGACTTTAATAGCTGCAGTTCTTATTGCGCTTGTTTCCCTGAGATTTGTCCACAGGTGAATGAATAAAAGCATTCTTGTTAGAGACAGCTGGAGAGAAAGTACAAAAGCAGACACAAAAACTATGCAAAGGCTTACATGGACTAGCAAAAGGGGGTCTACAAGAAGAAAAAGGTGTAGGAAGAGGAAATGTGAGCTGATATTCTTACGCGATAGAGAAGCGCACATCTCACATCCTAACCCAACCCAACCCAACCCAACCTACAGACAAGACACTCACTCAAAAAATTCTAAAAACTTGTCCACCTCTGCTCTATCAGCTTCTTCAGGTCGTTCCAATAAAATTACGACGTCGTTGCAACCCCATTTTTCATCGTTGGATCCCATAGCACCGACCATGGTATCAAAGTCGAATCTGCGACTAGGTATCAAACGGCGTTCGTATTTGGCTCCAACAACTTTCACCGCAGTCATAGCCACGAGGTTATCACCGATGTTTACCTGTCCACTCCGTTCTGCATTCCCTCCCTCGACCAAATCTTGTACGTACAGTCCTTGACCTGCTTCAATTTCTTCAAAGATAATTCCCAACGGCTTTTCCAGCGACACTTCGTAACAACCTTTGGGTAAGGTAAATACTTCAGGAAATGCCGTTCGATCTTCGTCCGGAAAGGGTGACATCCAAGACTTCAAATTTTTATAATAAACAAATCGTCCCTTGCCGAAACTGTTACCATTGTTCCACATTCCTGCCGTGTTGAATTCAGCATAACATACTGTTACTGGAGTAGGAGAAGGAGATGTTGACGTTGCCCGAAGAAAGTTGGCGGTGGAAGTTGGCTGGACGATAAAGGCCGAGGCTACATCCATCGTTGCAAGGATCAGGAGGAATGTTGAAAAAAAATTCATTTTCGATTTCCTCTCGGGGTCTGCTGTAGTTGTGATCAAAATGTTATTACGTTATACTACTAGTAGGTCTACTAGGTCTACTAGAATAGAGTATTATCTAGAGTAGACCTACTCCAACACTTCCTTGATGGGCACCAAACCGTAACAACCAAACGTCGATGAATCAGTGGCGGCATGTTGTTGGAGATTTCCCAAAAGATACGAATCTTGAGCGAGGTGACGTTTTCGTGTAGCCTTCACCCTACTGAGATCATTTTTACTCTAACAGGTACAGTACCTGGTACTCGAGTAGAGTAGTACCACTACTACCTAGACTAGTCTAGTAATACAGTATTTTTTACGCTTCTCTTAGGCTTTAGTTTCCTGTTCCGAATTTGTGTGCCATACGTATGGTAGTTCAAGATTGGCCTTTTGGCCTGGCCAGGTGGGCAGCACTGCCGCGGCCTGGGGAAAGATTGGGAGTAGTTTTGATTGCTGATAGGATTCTTCGCGCTGTTTCACCCATTGCGGAAGAAATGTGTTGTGCAAAAATTGACGAGATTTCACTTCGACGAAAGTCTTCGTAGCGTTATGTACTACGTTAAGGCAAGAATTAATGCGATGCTGGCTACTCGATTAGCACTTATAAAGATGAGAGACCATCTCGATCTTGCGTTTCGGTGATTATGTAAAATGCTCGTTAAAATGTTTATGTTCACTTTCGAAAGGGTAGTGGCATGGAGCCCAACATGGAACCTAAATGTTCCTTTCAGTAGATCTCTTTAATTGGCAAAAAAGAATCCGGGCGATTTCTCTTGATGATGCCGTATCATTTCTTCTTGCGGAACCTTCAAAAAGTAGGCAGGAATGATACCAGTCGATGCTGTTCCTGCAGTAAAAACGTTCTCCTGTTTGCGAAATGATTCTTGTACTCGCTGTTGGGCTGCGATAGCGTTTTGTTGAGCCAGCTCCTCCTCCTTTTTATGACGCATCGCTTGTGCTTGTTGCCAGGAATCTTCCCAAACTTGACTCAAATAATGTGCGACCGACCCGACGACGTGGCTAGCACTGTTGACGGCCATGTCACGAATCTGATCCAATGCTACTTCTTGTTCCAAGGACACGATTGATGTCTGGTGTTGTCCCGTATACCCCCATTCGGTAAGAGCGTCCGCAGCATTCAATGAAATGGTGGGTCGATAGGTGACAGATGCTGTTGCTTTTGGAATAGCACCCGTAACCTGCAGAGTTGCCGAGATTGTTGTTGGCACGTCAACGACCCGGTGCGTCCCAACCATTACAGAAGCAGTTTCAACAATGTCTGGTGCTAATGATGGTTTTGTCGTTGTTGCAGTGATTTCACGAACCAGCTCAAACCCCAATTTCATTAAACCTTGACCACTTTTGGATATCTTTGCCATGGCTTGTTCGTAGGTAACATCCTTACTAGGATCACTGCTGTGCTCCAAGGTCATTTCGGCAACCTTTAACGCCTTGGCAGCTTGCGCGGTACCTTTGGCTACAAACTGGACGGCGTTCCACATTGTTTGAACACCCGTGATGGCCAATTTAGCCGCTTGCTGCAATTCTACGTCAGAAACAGGTAATTTGGGGGCAGAAGTAACTACCACCACCCCTTCTTCTTCTTCCTCCTTCTCCTCCTCCAACTTCTTCTCATTGGCAGTAGCCGACGACGAGGAAAGATTTGCGGAAGCAGCAGTAGTCTTGCTTGCTTGTATATTCGCTTCTTTCAGTTCCTATACTTTTGCTTCGAGACTGGAGGCAAAGTTCTTGCTGTAGTATTGTCCGATATTATGATCTGTCCGTTTGTTTGAGGGTAATGATGCATCAGTGTCAGTGGAGGCTTTTTTTGTTGTTGTTTCCTCGAAGAGCTGGAGATAGGCGCTAAAGGGGTTCATCTGCAAACGTGTAGTAGATCCTACCCGTTGGACAGATTTATTAGTATTAGGAGTCCAGGCCGAAGATTCCTGTCCACATAACACTGCCAAGATGGAGGAGAGGAGGAGACGGTGAAGATTCAAGCTGGTCATGGTGAGGGTTGCGTTTGTAGATTTTCGATATTGTTCTCGATAAGTATAAGAGTGTGATGAAGTGTTTGCTTGCTACTACTGGTGCTCTACAGCAGTAGCGATGTATTGTACGTAGTATGTGTTTCTCGTGAGTGAGAACGTTGCAAATCAAATTGTTATTAATGACTGCTCCCGTCCGTGATGAGCAGATCAAATTGAACGACGGTTTGTGTCAACTACTCGGAGTAGTCTACTAGCTAGTAGTACTACGTACTACTACTACCTACTGTAGTAGAGTAGTAGTAGTAGCTAGCTAGCTAGATCATGGAGATCGTTGATGCATGAGTGTGTGGGAGACTTTAAAAAGGCTTCTCTCGAGGTCTTTTGACACCGTAAAAATGACCAGAATCACAAAAGACATTAAAGTTATCAAACTCTCCGAATATGCTTAACCTTATACTTAACTTTCTACATCGCAGTTAATTTACGTTTTCCAACCAACCATCATAATATTATTATTATCCACCTCATGATCACAAATCTCATTCTTTTATTAATTACTGTAGCACAGCTTTTTTCACCCTCCGTCTTTGTTATCACTGGTAACGTATACACATTTTAGCAGAGGTGCCACAAACAATACAATCGGTGATCTCCTGTGTGAAAAAACAAGAGGCGCATTACAGGATGATCCAAACGCTAGTCACAATATCTTTCTCCCGAATACACAGAGTTGCTCATTTGATCGTTGCACTCATCGCTGTGGTGGTGTCTAATTGTTCCCAAGTCAAGGGATTTGTTGGGAATGGTCCATCCATACTCTTACAACGGTCATTCATCAGAGGGCGAGCTCTGGCGTATTACGGAGATTGTCTGATACAGCGTGCCTCATCATCCACGCCGAAATCTGAATCCAACCACACACCCAACCAACCTCCCAAAGCAAAAAAGAAACAGAAGAAACAAAAGAATTCCACCAACAATTCCGTCAATAATATTATTTCTAAAATAGGATTGACTCCTGTATCCAAAGTCAAGACAAAAACTAACTCAAAATCTTCGTCACTGCAGCAGCAGCAGCAGCAGCAGCAGCGGTGTCCTCTGATTTCCTTACAAACACAACTGAGCTATGCTCGCAATGGACATGCCGTACTTCGCCGATGGGTCAAACCCGACAAATTAGTTCCCATTCGACATGCGCTGTTGAAATACGGTCATGAGAATGAAATCAAGGCATGGCGTCAAAAGGTGGAAGTCGCGGCTGGACCCAAACTAGCCGCAGACTGCAACACACTGAAGGAATGCGAAGACGCGCTCCAAGAATTGGGCATTGCATCGGATTCATTACCCTTTTTACAATATTTTAATACGTGGCGTTCGATCTCGTGTGTTTACGACATGGCATTGGAGTTAGCAGAAACTGCTGCTATTTTACTCGATGTTCCTTCTGTGCGATTGTATCAGGATAGTTTTTTTTGGAAACGCGCACATGATGGTCCGACGCCATGGCATACCGATGCTCGTATGGCACCCTTCGATACATCACATTTAGTGACGCTATGGGTACCATTGCACGATATACAAGCATCTCAACACGGTGGTAGTGCTCTGCACTTTGTATCCAAAAGTCACGCAGATTTTGCTCTTCCCTTTTGGAATCCATACTCCAGTGAGGGGGGTGATACTAGTAGCAAGTGGGAGCATTTGGAGGAACGTTACCAGCACAACAATATTGTTCATTACATGCCTTTAACCATGGGAGATGTAACGGCACATTCGGGCTGGACGTTGCACTGTGCCGACCGTCAAAGGGAGCACCAGCATGTTTCGGTTGAGGGGGATGAAAACCACCAGAATTCTCGCGACCGTCTTGCCCTGGCTATTTCCTACGTCGATGCACGGGCTCCCATACGAGAAAGTGTGCTCAGGAATGATGATCATGGGGATGATGAAGACCAATGGAGCTTTCGTGATTGGGTCAACGACGTTCCTCGGGGGAAGGAATTTGGTGGTCACCCACTCGTGCCAATCGTTTGGCCTTGAAACTAGCTACTACTAGTATATGATGTAATTTTCATAGACAATGATTGCTTGATGGTCGTTGAGTAGTACTAATGCTAGACGTATTCTGAAATTCACGTAAAGGAAACGGATTGTTAATAAAATTGGCAGCCATTAGTCAAGTACTATAAAGAATCATTCAGAGTGCATTGTTGATTCAGTTTCCATTGCGCGATCATGCTAGCATTTTTTGGTGGATCAATGCAGCGGCAAATGTCATTTAATACCCTGATCTACGACTGGCAGCGGACTTTCCGTATTGTACTGGCCGTTTCGAGGATGGAGTTGATCGGTTGCGAGTTCCAGGACCAGATTGACGTCTGTTGGGAGATGATTCTTCCCAAAATTGCCCCAGCAACAAGGCCAGTAACAGCCCAAATAATCCCAAAACCAGCATCACAATTCCTTGCCACGCCGGAGGAGCACTTTCTTTGGCGGCGAGTTTGTGGCGACGACGCTTGATGTAGGATTCAATCTTTTGGACCGTTGTCTTGACCCGTCGACGACTTTGCGAAATACCAAATTGTCGAATAGTAATACTGTATTCATCGTTTTCTTCTTTCTTCAAGTAAGCATAGAGATCAGTCAATTTCACATCTTCTATTTCAGGCTCGGCAGCTCCGTCAACACTATCGCCCGTTTGCTCATTGTTGACTGGTTTTCTGGATCCTTCTCTCAATACAATGCGGTAGGATGGATAATGTCCCTTCTTATCGGGTCCTTTGTAGCTGGAGACTTGCTTGCCGCTTTTGTTTTTTCCTTTTCTGGGAAAATCGTCGAAATTGTCCAATCGAGGACTCAACTCGACAAACGTACCATCTTTGTCGACTTTTATTGCCTCAGCTCGCAGCAATTGTCGGCGTGGAAACGTAACGATCTGTTTCTTACCCCAACCTTGAGGTGATATAGAAAGTGTGCATTGCTCCGTGTGGCAAGCCAAGTAAATGGAGCCTGTTCGGTTAAAATTATTGTAGGCAAATGAATAATTCAGGATTTGCAGAGGATGTACACAGCATATATGATGAGAAATGAGAAATATATTTCAAATAATTGTATCAGGATAAAAAACAATGCCTTAGTGCACGTTCAACTACTTTAAACTCACAGTGATGATGTCTCAAAAATCGATAGCCAAAGTAAATCAAAAAGACGCATATAGCCAGGGCGTAGTAGCTGCCTTTGGTATAGCCCTTTGCTTTCTTCCAAGCTTTGGCAATGGGAGCCTCCATGCGAATGGCTTTTCCAGATCCATCCGCCACGTTACTTCCCGGCAGGTGGCCCAAAATAGGACCCCTATTGTTGGAACTATTTCCTATATGGAAAATAGACGGAGCTGCATTGGTGCTGGTCGGAAGACTTTCATTTTTTCTTCGGTTTCGAAACATTGGAGAAGAAGAAGTTTATCTGGGATTACTTTGAACAAAATAATGATTTCGATAAACAGTGAAATTGGTAGGGTGCTAGGATACACCCACCTTGAATAGCTCCTCTTAAACTCTTCTCTCTTGTAGAATATCTGCAGCAGCTCCCGTTTTTTCCCTCCGAAGTATTAATCACAGTTGCAGTATTGTCGTAAGAGCACGAGGTTATGGATCAGTTACTATTACCACCATTCACGATTTAGATGAGAGATGAGAGTAAATGGTGAATGATTGGTTTCGCCAATTTTGCGAAGAATCGTTGCAAAGAACGCCGGCCTATTATTATTGCGAGCTTTTTGTTAGATAAAGACGTATGGAGCTCGTGATACCTTGATGAACGACCTGGCCCTGCCTGATGATCTTTAACAATAGTTCTTGTAGCTAGACTACTAGGGCATCTCTACCCTAGTAGCTGAAGAGAGTACATTACTCCTGTTGGCATTTTAGAGTTGTTTTGAAGTAGCTAGAGCTCGCTGCAATTCCCAAAAAAAATAATCAACTACTCGCAGCGCGCTCAAAGTACTAGACCTGTCCTAGTAGCTCCTCTCGACATCGCTTTGGTGTAGCTTAAATGTAGAGACCAATAATGTAACGTTCCATTAAATAGTAAATCATTTGAAGCCATAATAATAATATTATCAAACGGTCTTAAAAGCCGCAATCTGAAATAACGTCTTCGTATTCATACCCTATTCCACTTCTCGTATTACACTGATAATTCAGGTCCAGCGACACAATGTAGTGGAACCAATTTGTTGGTAAATAAAGAACATCTCCTGGTTGCATAATGACTTCATTCGCATTGGCTTTTGCAAAGTCAGGGAAGTGCTCTAGATCGGGATTCGTATAATCCACTTGCGAATGGCGTGCAGACGGGTGCCCCTGAGGATACAACTGCAACGCCTCGCCTGAAAAAATATAGCAAAAGGACAAAACAAGCAATTGTAAGTTTCAAACAAAAACAAAATAGTTTCAAGAAATACTCAACACCCTAAAGAAAGCTTACATTGATCAGGATGTGCCAATATATACCGTCGGCTTCCTCCCAGAAGAACAATCGCATTGCGACTTCCATCAAAATGATTCTCTGCAATGACACCCTTCATTCCAAAGCGACAATGAATTCCTTTTTGTTGTTTTCCATTGGAAAGGTAAAGGTTGTTGACGGGTTGGAAAAAGGGCAGCTCGTCAAACAAATACTCGGAGCTTCCCTTGTCACAAGATCCGTCTTGACCCGTCAACCCACATCCGATCAATCGGAAATACCAGTGATCCTTGTCAGGTCCCGTGATATCGTCTTGGTCCACTTGATCATCTTTATTTCTGCTGCGGTCGCCAGTCAGGGCAGTGACATTGGCATGTTCCAGCCATTCGGCATAGGGCATTCTTAGCATCTCCGTTGGGGGGACATAATTGTCGGGGACCTTGTCGAACATGATCCCACGGTTCTTGCGACCCCTTTTATTTTTGGGTGGTAAGTGATACATAAAGTGATTATTCTTGCTAAATTCGGTACGGTGTTTGACTCCTTTCATCAGATCGTCCATGTACCCGGGATAATTCCAACGTTCCACAGAGCGGGCAACTTCCGGATCATTTTGCACGACAAAGGGAACCTCGGCATTGCGGTAGGTCATGGCTTTGTGATAATCTTTTTGAAAATCAAAGACGCAAAGTCCTTGAAAAATGCTGTCAGGTACCGTCGTATCATCGGGAGACCAATTGTCCAACAAAGACATAATGGGCCACGCGTAGGGATATCCATCCACAGGTTTTTCTGGACAATTGTAAATGTCGTAAACTTCCTCTTTAACCAATTCCGCTTCAGCCCTTCGGTCTTCTTGTTCTTCTCTTTCTTTTTCGTCTTCTTGATCTCTTCCTTCCATCTGCCGTTCGCTCTGCTTTCGGCGTTGCTTATGGTCCTTACCTTGGTGCACACTACCGCGAGACTCGAACTGAACAATGGGTACGACGTCATAGTCGTTGGCCTCTTGCTTTTCCCGAAGAGCTTGGACGAAAGCTAATGATCGATCATAATCTTTAGGTAATACTTTGTGATCGTAGTACTTTCTCAGTTTGGCATACCGGTCCGATCGATCTCCAACAAGTTTGTGGGATTCCGGGATGTGATAGATTTCGTTGAATGCCATAGGTTTCATCCTATCCATCGGAGAAGGTCCGTCGCGGTGGTGGTGTCCGTTGTGCTTGTGGTCTGGGTCTTCATCGTCTCCTCCACCATGACTGGAAAGGTAGCTGCTACCACCTTCGGAGGAAATTACTTGCGACCAAAGCGTTTTGACGACCCAATAACCACATCCCAAAACGATCAAAATTCCTAAGACAACAGCCACCCATTCCTCCAAAACGTGACTGGCCCTTTTCTTGCGCTTCTTACGGCGACGTTGCTTGGTCTCGGGCATTGGTGGTATGCCATTCACAGTGTTGGTGCCATTGCCATCACCCGAATGACCATTCGTACCATTTATGGTGCTACTAGGATGCACAGCCGACCGCTTGTGAATTGTCTGTTGCATGCTGAAGTGCTTCTGGTAATATCCAACAGCTTAAGATGAGCCTGATTTCTGAAATTGTAAAAAAGCTACAATAGTACTGGAGTAGATAAGACTCTAGATAGATTAAATAACAATATTATTCGAGTAGAGTTCTGAGTATGAATACTCCACCAAGGTGATGATTCTACTTAGCTAGAGCTACTGGTAGATGAGGAGGATGTTGTCAAATGATGCATAGAGTAATGCCAGTGCATCTTCAAACGGATAACATCAGTTGATGTTACTTCACTAGAGACAGGGTTACAAACTAAAAACGTGGTCAATCACGAATCGACAAATCCACGATCGCATAATAATGTTGTGATGTGTACGCAAAGTAGTCTAGATGTTACGACACTGCAAGAAAAATGACAATCAGAGCCAAGATGGGCCATCCCCTTGCCACACAAAAAACAGGCGCCGCTGAGTTCTCCAACGTGACATGCGATCCGTCAAAAGTCTTCAGACCAACGATCGCATTTCCTTTCAAAGGACAGGCAGATGCTGCAACAGGGACTCCATTGGCATATCGGCAAAACGTTCGACGTCCGTCCAATTGATCTTTCATGCCGTCATACGTTTGCCCATCTGGGATATTTTCACAACGTGCGTCGTAATTACCATGGTAGCAAACAGCTGTTTCTTCGTTACAGTAGCTTTCTACAGTCCAGCCAGGCATGTGGCAGCCATCGTACTTGCATCCAAGCTCGCAATTGGATGCATCTGGTTCTTCAAAACGCCAATCAGAACAAACTTCCCAAGCATCATTGTCAGATGTGCCCACGATAGCACCTTGCCCAAGAGTTCCAGAGCTGATTGCCTCCAATTGTGCCCTCACATCCTCGCCACGGACTCGCATCAGGGGCAAGAGAGGAAATTGACCAGCGGTGTGCCAGTCAGCAGCGTCATACGACGATTCATAATCTAAAAAAATACCAAGATAACCATAAATATCGTTTGCCGCGTAGTTCCGAATAGCAAAAAAATGGTTTTCCATTTCTTCGATCAAACTAGAATTCGTATAAATGGTCTCAACAAAGTCCTGCACATGACCCAAGTACTGCCCCCGCAGGAGAGGATCAGACAAAAGAGGTCCCGCCAATAAATTGTCCTCCAGAGCAGTGCAAGTGGGCCGCAAAATGCTCCAGTGCACAAGACGGTCGTCGCAAATCTCTTCCTGACATCCAGCTGCAAACGGAAAGTTGAAATCATACCTAAGGGGAGGGGAAAGGGACAAGTTCGAAGGAACGTGTCAGATACCAATAGTGAGAGCAGTATTTTCCCAAGTTTTGACTTACGCTTGAAGTTTCCATCCTTTTCCATCGCCAGTTTGCGCTAAATAATAATTGTTACCGTTACCGATAGGAGAATCCTGGTTGAGTGTAACAGCATAGAATGCCATGGTCTTCAAAAAGTTGTCAACGTCAACGTCCTGGGCCAATCCCGAATTTGTACAGCCCTGGTTGCATCTGTCCTTGATAACATCTAAATGACGGTCCAGAAAGTCTTCCAAGACATCATCCCATCTGCTTTGACCCAGATCGCGATCAACTAATCCTTCACTCAATCGCATCTTCGCACAATTCTTATTGTGTCGTAACCATGCTAGTACAACATCCTCCATGTCATACCCTTCCACATCTCGGTAATAATTATCAATGCACTGGCCAGACTGAAGAGCGCCGAGCTGGTCTACGTGTCGACGATGAACTCCGCGTTCAAAGGCATAAGGCGGTGTGTTTGTCTCGTATAAGCGAGCTGTTGCATTTCTGATCTGTTCCTCGCTGTATTCTCCACATGTGACACCTAAATTTGTGATCTTGTAAAGAGCAAAGGAGTCTGGCTTGTGGTCGGGAAAATTTCGAGCAAAGACATATTCTTGGTCAGGGGCTTCCACCAAGGTATAAATGGGACCCACAATCTTATCGTTGATGATGAGTTGGACACTTCTGGCTCGAAGGTAGGGCAAGTTGAACCGTGCTAACATCCTGTTGTAGGCCCAGTCTCGCATATAGGACCCGTCTGCAATATGTGTTCTCAAATAAAAGCGCTGGACACCAAAAAGCGTTTGATATGGATCAGTGTAGTCCATATCAACTTGGAATGGAATAGTGCCCGTCCGTAAACAACGTGCCATATACAAGGAGCTCTGACCCTTGGGGCGAATCCTACCTGGCGAGTCAAAGGCTTGAATAAGATTCCCTTTCAAATCTGTGACCTTTGCTGATTGGAAAGGCCTGTATACCTCATAAAAAGAGTGATCCGAGGTCCACTCGTAGTCTTCGGGTTCCATAGATATATGCAATTGTAGCATTTCATCCATTCCGTCTTTGACGGGTAGCCCATCATTACCAAAATTGAAAAAAACAGCCCCTTCTTGATTTTGCGCTGCCAAGGCGGATCGGCGTTCTTCCTCAAGTTGTTGTTTTGTTTTTAAGGGTGAAATGATATTAGCAGCTGCAGGAGTTGGAGTACTTGTGTAATAAAATGCGCCACTTTCTGCGTCGTATGCATAGGTAACATCAATAGTATTTTCATCGCCTGGGAGTGGTCCCACCTTGCTCAGGATTGCATATGCCAAGCTATTTCGGCTGGGAGACTCTAGATAAGAGTCACTCAGCTTGACTAGCGATAGTGTATCGGTATCACCAATTCCAAATTGAGGATAGGAAGGATCAGGGATTTTCACCAATTCAGCATTATCTATATTGGTGCTTGATAATTTGGTGCACAGGACCAGATAAGCCTGTGGCTCGAGAGAGCTCCCAGCGAATGTTTTGAACCTAAAAGCATCAGGATCATTCACGCCCTTGTCATCGCATAAAACATAGCCATTAGAAAGATCCACTGCTTCTGTACCCGCATTATACAACTCAATCCAATCATTGCCTTGGCAGACTCCAGTCGTTCCCTTGCTAGCGACTTCTGTAATGATGACTGAGACTCCTGTTTTACTTTCTCCCGATGATGTCGTCATCGTAGGACTGAAAGCATTGGCGGCCTCTATCATGACGGCAGTCACTTCTGTCTCGTTTCCTGTCGACGTCGACGCGTTTGAAGCTGCTCTATTGATAGCTTCTGTCATATCGGGGGACACTCCTTCGGTTCCGTTGCCTGCCACTGGTATCGTGGTAGTTGTAGCTGCATTGCTGGTAGTCAATATCGACGATGCAACAAACAACAAGCTTGCGATGGATTTTAAAGATGTCGTTGGCGACGTCATTTTTTCTTCATTCAGTCAATATTTGTAACAAAGCGAAACATCATGAAATTAGAAGCTCCTTTGACGTCATAATATCGAGGTGAGAGGTGAGTTGTTGTCTAAAAACGTACTACTGTACCACTCCTACGTAAAGCGAACAGAACATGTTTTTGAGAACACACGGTTTACAGTAGGTTTTAGTTGCCACGAGCCATGCAGGCATGCAGATAGGACTGGATTCTCAACCTTTGTTCGGGTTTTTGACCCGTGAAAATTGAATAATCAGCAACCTTAATATAAAACGTGCTACTATGGTCAAATTTTGTCCAGGCGTAAAAAGCTAGTGTGGAGACTACATGAATATTAGAGTAAATGAATATTATGGATAGACTAGACTGGTGTCTCTGTGTGGATAGGAAGCAGGCATAGGCACACGACCTAATAGAGAGAGACCTAACTCCTGAGTCCTATGGCAGTCCACCTGGGCTTAATTTGGTCCCCTTGATTCATATATCCAAGTCTTGGAGATAGGGAT
>Ga0100402_1002173_pt1 | contig 22188 bp, 15 predicted proteins | sample CryGeyme20150102_FD_80419 | JGI IMG/M metagenome (GOLD analysis project Ga0100402, IMG submission 80419) | Groundwater microbial communities from Crystal Geyser aquifers in Utah, USA - Crystal Geyser metaG 2015-0102 | ecosystem: Environmental > Aquatic > Deep subsurface > Groundwater | place...
CCCACTTTTTTGATGCGCACTATTTGTAACATTCAATAGTTGTTAATTAGAACATTAAAAAGTTAGGATTACAGGTAATGGTCAAAGCCTTCGTTATAGGAAAGGTAGGAAGTAAAAACGTGAAGATTTTCATCAAAGATCTCAAGAAACTGGCAATGTGCACCAAGCGTCAAGTACCAAACATTCCCAACTTCTGGAAAATTAGCACAGATAACAATAACACTGAAATGGAGTTATCCAAGTCACATTCTTTTGGATGAAAAAATTAGCCTCTTTGAACGGGTCTATCTGCAGAAAAGCTTGATTTATTTAATATTATCTCTATCAACTTTGCATATATAGTAAATCGACAGCTTGTTAATGCGTGATAAAGGAGTAATAAAAAACTACACTTCTTGAAGCTATTCAATAACCACAAAATCTGACCTCAACAGTTACTTCCATCTGATTATAACATAATATGAGGTCACGATAAAAATAGCAAAAAAAGGGAATCCAAAAGCAGGGTGAGTCACTTCTCAACAGAAAAATCATTGCTCCAGAAAAGCTTAAAATATTGGTGCTAGCAGGCAACGATCTTCTCAACGATCACCTCGATTTTCTGCCCAAGTGCATCAATCTCATCAAGCTCGATCTCTCTCACAATCACCTCACTCGCATTCCTGATAAAGCTGACCTTTCAGTGCTCCACCAACTTGAGGTGGTATATCTTCATTCAAATAAGCTTTCTTCTATCGACTCTGTCCGGCCTCTTTTCAGATGTGAAACTCTCACATATTTTACTTATCATAACAACCCTCTTGAAATCAGTGTCAAGCAAGAGCACGAAATGGTAAACTCTCTTCCTAATCTCAAGTTGCTCAATGATCGAATAGTGCAAGTTTAAGAACGATCTTAAGGAATTTTATCGGACAGGGATTCCATAAGGGCAGATGTATAAATGCTTGAAAATTGGAAGTCAACTGAAAACTCAGAAGCCTACTACCTCAAAGTGTTAAATATGCAGCTACAATACATCGACAATATATGGGCTTTCAGTAATCCAATAGTCATCATTCAACGTGCTTTGCGACATTTTCTACCACCATAATCACATTCTTCGCTTTCTTCAAGACAAACTCCTTCAATGACCTTAAAGCCTCCTGAGATCAAGCAATTGAATCAATCTCGTCGGCCTAAAAGTAAACCTGTGACGCCTGTTCGTCCTTTGAAGGATTTTTTTTAGCAATGGAAACAATTCAGTGTTGGATTGAGACAAGTAAAGGAGAGCATGAAAAAATGTAAAAATGGCTAACAAATTATTGACAAAAGCTATATGGTGTTGCCTCTTCAAGACTACTAGTTTGAGTTGAGAAACAGGAGAGTAAATGGCCCTATCCTATAATTTTTGAAAAGAATCAGAAGACGAATATACTAAAGAAAAATGGCTCGTCTGTTTATGATGCAAATCAGGCTAAAGAAAAGTTTATTCGCTGAAGAAAAGAGCTTTTATGACATCAGCGGCATTAAAGACTTCAATCGCCTATACTACAACAGATCTCAGCAGCATATTATTGACAACTTTCTTACCTTGATAGCCTAAAATTTTAATAAGAGAGAAGCTATTTACAATGATTCTCGTTTCAAGGTGGCTCCTCAATACAATGCTGTCAGATTGGTTGACCCTGAAAGTTTTTTCAATAAATACGGCAACGGAAACCAGATGCAGTCTTTATGTTCGATGATCTGGCCTTCAATGAAGGTTGTCATATCCAGGAAAAGACTCATAGCTTCCTCTTTTGTCTCAGGATTTATAGGAATTCCCCCGATCAGCTACATTAGGAATAGGGACATGGTGCTGACAACAAAGTAGAAATAAAAGAGCAAAGATGTTTTCCTTCGCCTCTAAAAATTTGCTTATAATGAATATGAAACAAGTTTAGGGTACTTTGAGTGCTCGGATGAATTTGTGATGAGGCAATTACTTCGAATGACCTACTACCATAACAGCAATGCTCTTAAATTTGAAGTCAAGCAGAGACAAAGCCAAGCCCTATCGATTCTTTAGAACTTCGATGAACCCTTTATCATCTACGCTGATCATCTGCTTAAAAGAACATGCTCTGCTGTCACCATCCAAAAGACCTGGAGGAGATACATCAGCAACAAGCATCAGCCAGCAACCATCTATCAGAAAATGAAGAAAAATAGAGCGGCTTTACATATCCAGCGCTTCTTCAGACAAACTATTTATCGGCATCGTCAAAATTTTAGCAAAAGACTGGCTAGAGACCTTTCTCAATTAAAAACTCAAATTCTTATATACCCGATTAATTTTTATCTCAATTTGGCTGAAATATTTGGGCCGAGGCCTCAAAGCATTCTTTTCAAGCAGCTCAGGATAACTCGTCAAGGAAAGTAAATTGGTTTGAATGAAGAGTTTTATCGATCCATTTTTCAAGAGCTAATCAGAAACGAATACTTTGAAGGACAAAGACTTGGGACATAGAACTACACAACCGAAGTTGACCTTCACAATTTGCTCCACTATGATGTGAAAGTAGCAATTCTACAGAGAAATGAGCAAAGCTTCATCAGTCTCTCATTTAATTCTGAAAAAAATGCCAGAATTGTGGCTTCAATAATTTCTCTATTGAGCTATCAACTTTGGGGAGGCTATTATGTCAAGCCTTTAACAAAATAAAAACCTACCTAGTGGGCGGAAAGAGTTGAATAATACCTAAAGATCAAAAGAGTAAGGCCTTACGTTGTGAGAATGGTAAAAGGCAACTAAAAAGCTATCGAAAAGAAAAACATTTCAGAACAAGGGGCCTTTGTTTGGAACTAAGATAGCAGAATCAACCTCAATTAGCTGCAGTTTATGACCCACAAAGTATCTGCTGAGTTCTATCAGAAAAGATATCATAACTTCCCAGTGAAACAAGGACAAGTGTTGGTATATACTTTACTTGACAATCAAAAAGAAATTAAGTAAATACCTTTGAAAGGTGGCTACCCTTCTGTTCCTTTTGTTTCTCGCCCCAGAAAACTATCAGAAAGATCGATAAAAAAAACTCAATAAGAAGGCCCTCTCAACATCACCATGATTGATCGAGAAAAACTTGCCTTTTATGATCAATCAGCAGGAAGAACTATCAAGCACTCAGAAGCATAAGAAATGCCACTGATGGGCAGGACTGAACCTCTTATGACTTCGAAGAAAGACAAGGTGACTCTATTTTATAGAGAAGAACTAGTGAAGAGGCAAGCCCAGAAAGATGTCAAAGAAAGCAATTTGGCTGGTATTAGATAAAAGGCCAAACAGTAAAAAATACTCAACAGTACTCTTCGAAGCTTAAAAGAGGCATAGAGAACAGAGGCCTTGAGAAACAAAGTCCAAAGGATAAAGGATAGCAAAACTAAGCCAAACAGATAAGAATAAGATTTTGTTCAGCAAAACAATTTTGTTATTGAGCAGCAGCTCAAGATGGTCATAATGAGAGGACGCATGAAGGAGGCGGAAGGCAAAAGATAATAATTTTTATCGAAAAAAAGCTCACTAGATAGGCACAGCTCCAAGATGAGCGCCTCTGTCAGATCACGAAAAAGCTCTAGCTACAAGCCCCATGTTGATATGTAAATAAGAGTGGAAAACAACTTAGCCGATACGATAGGAGAGGAAGGATCTGTTGTCAATAAGAAGCGAAATAGAAAAGGACGAGGTCAGAGCGTGGGCGCTTATCTGAGAGACCCTTCATTCGTGCACGGAGTATTCCCAGAGTAATATTATCCGATAGAAAGCCGAGGAAATCCGTTTTATTTCCCGCCTGTTATCTGATTAGCTCTATATATATTTTCACTCACCAACAATAGCTGATTTAGATTTAATCCGATTAGCCCAAAATATTAAATAAGCGAGATATGATTCGAGGAGAAAGAAGGCTCTTAGGTGGAGCATTTGGAAAATACTTGCCAACTCCTGAGGCTCACAAGCTCATTCTCAACTACTTCCGCTACAATAATTTTCAGGATTTTAACACCTGGCAGCAGATAGCCAAGACAAAACTAGACTACGAATATGCTGAAACCCCAACTGGCTTTTAATGTAAGTTGACTCTTCGTTGGAATCAAAAAGACATTCCTTCGTTTATAGGTCAATCTCAAGCCAGAAGCAAAAAGAATGCCAAGCAAAAAGCATTGACCAATTTAATTGATAAGCTTATTTCGGAAGGTCATATTGCGAGAGGTTTTAGAGAGTAAAATTTTTTGGAAAAACTTCCGAGAAGAAGGAAAAGTGACAGTGGATCCAGCGAGGAAGAAGGAGAAGGTGATTATGATGGGCTGAGGCAGTAAGTCATCGACTCACTCTCTTAAGGTAACTTTGAATCTGTTCTTAAACTACTTAAAAGTAGTGATGAGCCAACAAAATTTATTTCTCTCTATGAAGGATGGAACCACGGGCTGAAGCATCGATCGCTTCAATTATTGGAGGCAATTCTCAAATCTTTGGCTGGAAAGGAGGTGGAGAGTGTATCAGGAGAGCGATGGGAATAGACAATGATACAACCAGAGAGGTAACTTTTTGACGAACCTCAAGTCAAGCCCCTTCCTGTACCGGAGGACTTGACTGACTTTATCTGCCCTTACTAACTATAGAAGAAAGTTGCTGACTAGCTATCAAAAGGAGTTAAGGGGCTTCATTATGATCCTACCATCAATCCAGAACTCCTACCTTCCGAAAATGTACTTTTTGGCTCTCAGACGCCTTCTCCTTCCCGTTAGCAGCTAATAGCTCATTTCAGACCGGTCGAAGCTAGCCATGCTTTTTTGAAGACTCGGGAGACAAGAAACAGAAGCTTTTTGGGTGAGTTCCAAAACGTATAGGTACCTCGTTTCGAAGGGGAAGAGGTTGAAGTAAGAGTCGAATGTCTATAAATGCTCTTTGGAATGTTACTTTTTTCCAGCTCAGACTATGCTTTTAGCTTATAGGTTCTCAGCCTCCTATAACACGAGCTCAAGGGGATTACTATAAAATTTAAGCACCCGATACTTCAAAAACACAGTCACTTAGCTGAGCAGTATTATCTCAAACATAAGTATCTGCTGACTGCTTAATTTTTATAGCTCCTTTTGCAAAGAATTGAAATATTTTAAGGAGCTACATCGATAGAAGGCATGCTTCGACCTATTCAAGGACCTTCGCATTCTTTTTTGCTGACGCCAACATAAATGGAATAAAGCAATTTGACTTACAAGGTGAAAAAAAGCAACACAAGTTAATTCTAATAAGCCAAGTAATTCAGTAATCGCTAAATTGTGATGGTGGTAAGCAAATTTTCAGGAAGATGGATTGGCGAACTGACCTAATTAAGCCCTTCATTTCGCATCCATGTACCTCAATTACAACTGACTGAACCTCACCCAGTCTCTCTTTATCGACTCTGCAATGCTAAGTTGTATGAAAAAACATCCTCATCTTTAGTTGAAGCCGCTGCTAAGTGCATGACTTTGTTGATGGATAAAACTTTTCTGATTTGGCAACCTCCTACCTATCCCGAGCTGTCTCTGATTGCTTAAATTTTGATCGAGTGGCAATCATCCAAGCAGTCTATCTTAGTAGTGACTCCTAATCCTTAGGATCTATCTGTAGATTTGCAAGGAGTTGGCTTCAAAGTTACAACAATCGGCATCAAAACTGAGGACAAACTCCTGAGCCGCAATAGCATTGTAGTTGCTAGCCCAAATACTTTATGTTGTGATATACTGAAAAATTACGCCTACTCTCGCGTGTTAGTTGAGTCAGCTCAAGCAGTTTCAGAGGTAAGTCTTGTTTGTGCAATAACAAAAGATTGCTAGCAGCTTTGGCTGATTGGAGATCCTAACCTCCCTCGCGCTCTCATTTCTTCTAAGTTTTGCAAATAAAAAGGAATGCATATATCCCTCTATGAGCGACTTCTCAGAGAAGGAAAGAGATACTGCACTTACTCGTCAAAGATAGAGCAACCAATTACACACCAGAATGTTCTGGAGTGGGCAAACCAAAAACTCTATTCAGGGATGCTTCACCCCTTAGGAATCTAGCACCAACTACCAGTCGTCAAGGGTTTTCCATGGCCTTCATACTAGCACCGAATATGTTTCTTACAGGTAGATGCTTTAAAGCCAGAGCTAGAGTACTTTTTTCGACTAGTTGAAGTTTCCAATCGACTTGTTTAGCAAGTCATCAAGAGCGGGTATACTCAGCCTGAGCAAATATAATGCTTGACTTCTCATCTTCCCTTACTCCCTATCCTGCGCTACCACACAGCTCAACTGCTGGCAAAGATAGGCTATACTGACCCCAAACTAGTTCACAAATTGCTCAATGGAATGACTAAAGGCGTCAGTGGATCGCGATACCAAATGAGAGAACTCAGCATCATGTTAGTAGGAAGCGAAAGCGAGGGAGTCGGGGATATTTTGGGGGCCCAGCTTCAGGGTAGAAGAGGAATTATCTTTGTGGGAGATTGTAGGAAACTCGCTTTCAATAGAGAGTGGTCAAGTTTCTTAAAGTGGTGCTGGTCACATAAATTGATCTGTACATTTAGAATATGAGTTGATAATTGATTGGATGAATAATCTATTCCTAATCAAACTTTGATCTGAGACATCAATTTTTCGACTCCGTTGATGCCACTCTCCCACTCTTCAAACTTGCTCAACATTGTGCCTATTCTTTCGTTCTCCAATACTTTGGGAGCCACCCAACTGACAGTCAGCTCAGCTCTGATCTGATCAATAGAGCCCTTCACTAAATTAAGAGCCATGGCCTTCATGATCATGAACTCAACATGGCCAAGAGGAATGCCACAGGTATCTGCCAGTTTCTGGAAAGTGATGACTCTATTGTTCTTGGGGAGGTTGAACGCAAGCTCCAAGAATGCCATCAACCTGATCTTTTGCTCGAGCTGTTTGGAGTTGCTGGCAAGAATGTCCTGAATCAATATTGAAGTACGTGTTTGAGCAAAGAGTTGCCGAATCTTGTGATATCCCCTTTGTTGAATATTTCAATCAGCTCGTAAAGCCAGGCATGCTGGCTGTTCTTCAGAGAAATCAGAAGAGGTTGTTCTAGCAACTCTGAGAAGTTGTAGATCTGATCTGAAACCAGAACTGCGACAGCCATATCGAAGAGAAGATTAAGCTTTTATTTCTCCTCGATTTCCTGAGGTTGGGTGTAGGCCAAATATTGAAGGGCTGAGTTATAGAAGAGTTTGTATTTGCCCTTCGAGGCGTAGAAGGTGTAGCAGAGTCTGTAGTAGGCAGAGTAAATGTAGCTGTCGACATCTTTGTGGGACTCAATGTAATCTTTAACCTTATGGATCATTTCTGATGCCAAACTGATGTTTTCTTTTATGCTGAAGAAGCCACGGAAGGCTGCCACTAATATTTTGGATTCATCATTTGAAAATTATTTTTCAAAATTGTCAAGAAACTCCTGAATTTGTGCACCTTTGTTAAAATGGCAAATACTTGGTAGTGAAACGATTGCCTCGCGGACAATCTTCAGAAGATTTAGCTGATCGATGTTCTTCTGGAAGCGCTTGATGAAGTCAGAGTAGAACTCAAAGGTTATGAGGCCCTTTGCAGATGGGTGGAATACAAGCTCGAGGCATGCGATACTTAGTTAGTTCCATAGCCTGAATGACATGGGGGTTACTTCTTGGAGTAAAGCTAAGGAAGTGATTGAATGAGAGAAGAGCATTCGGGGAAGCGCTGCTCGTAGGACTGGAGAATCTGGAAGCTCATATTTAAATATTTTTTGAATAGATTTATAGACCGAATAAGCAAATTCACATTATCAGATCACCCATTAATAAAACTGTAATAAATAGTTTCAAGCATGGATTAACTGATGGGAAAGAACCAGAACCAGGCTGAGAAGCTGATGTCTGAGTAGTGGAAAAGCTAAGAAGACTACAAGAAAATGATCATTGCCCTTGAACTACAGAACTAGAAGTATCGAAATGAGTTATACTAATTGGGTGAGACCGTCAATAAGATTCTCGATAAGACGAAGCTGCCACAGACAAACAAAGGAAACCCACCCAATCTCGATCAACAACTTGAGCTGGTCAAAAAATAGTTGCACAACGTCAATCAGTTCATTTAGATATACCAGCGAGAGCTGAACTCTCTTTCTGGAAAGAAAAAGCAGGATCAGATCTAAAGTATAGCTGCTTCTGAAGAGCTCCTCAAGAATAAGCAAAATGAACTGACACAGCTCAAGAAGGAAGTGAGAGAACTTGAACACAAAAATAAGGCGATGGAATATCGACTGGCAGAGTTCAGCCGTAAGAATAGAGCAAAAAGCTTTGATCAGCAGGCACTTCAGCTCAAAGAACTGATGAGCGAAAACAAAAACTTGAAAGGAAGATTAGAATAACTCGAGCAAATGCAATAAAAACGATAAGTCTGGCTCAAAAACAACATTGAAAGTGTCAAAAGTCTTTAGCAAAAAGTATCATTGTATTTATGCAGGTACACGCGCAAGAACAGCGTCTTCCTAAAATTTAAACAAGACAAACCCAGCGGTCAGACAGTTCACTTCCCAAATTACAGAGCTAAAAGAAAATATACACCAAGTGGCTGGAGAGCAATCGCTAAAAAGGAAATGCCAAACTATAAAAATAGCTTGCTGACCTTGAGCGTATCAACAAGCTTGTTCAGGAGAGAGTGTCTAGCACTCAAGCTTAAATAGTATAGCTCGAGTAGCAAGTTGCTAGGGTAAGATAAAGAGTTGAAGCGACGGAGGCTCAAGTTTTGTCTGAGCCAACTGAATAAAAGCAGGTCAAGAGGAGAGATGCTAACTGTCAGGTCAGCCGTCGTGTGAGGAAAATTAGACGAGATTGGGTGGGAAAGTTTGATTCACTGAGATTTTCAGATGCAAGAGTTGTGAGAGAAGAATCAAGAGTGTGGAAAGTCTTGTTCAACTCAATAGGATATTTCATTTTCCATTACTATTCAGTCAAAGATCCCAAGAAAAGATTCGTCGGAAGATTACCTTTCTAACCAAGTGGACTACAATCAGCGGGAAAAGAAAGTTCATTCACAGTAGAGGCTCCTGACTTCATCAAAAATATCAGATTGAAGATAAACCTTAAAAGCCAAAAAGTTACCGAAATGCATCTGGTCAGCAACTTGGGTATTCAAGGAGAGTTTGTAGTTGATATACCTCAGAGCAATGCAAGCACTCTTCCAAAAAAAGGATAAAAGCCTTCATCAACAGCCAAGGAAGAGCAACTGGAAGTTCACTATGAAATGGATGTAAAAAGCAATGAAGCCATTGGATGCATGTTTGGAAGCTATGGATTTCGCCAAGACGACAAGAAAAACGTAACATCTGTCTGGCTCGAAGGATTAGGAGTTGAACTCATTGAAGATACTGTCGAAGAACTTATCTGATCTAAGAATCATTATTTTCAACAACTTTCAATATCAGCAAGCATTTGCTATCTTAGTTCACATGTAGTCGCACTCTCCCGCCACTTCTTATCTTTCTTGCTTCCTCCATTGATAGGGGTCGATCGCTGTAGTCTTTTTCATCCCGCTGTGCTATCGTTTCCCAAGTGCCATTTTTCTCTGTTCATATAGCCTTGTAATGTAGATGCTAGCCGTAGGTGAAGTCTCCCTTCTTGAACTTTGCATTCTTGAATTAGCATAATCTTTTTCCTCTTCACCTTCCCGACAGTTGTGCCTCATGTGCTACCTAATATCATTGACTCTCATTGAAGCGGTCCTCTCGATTTATTATAAGCCAGATACATTTGCAGTTTTGACTCGAATACTATCTAGAAGCAAGAGAAATTATCTTCTTCCCCTATTGATGTTAATAGTATTGAGTATTTGGGAAGCAGAAGTCGGAAATATTTTACGAATATAGGGCTGCTAGGAGCTAAAACTTGCTCCAGACGCCATTAGAGTGGCTTCTTTGAAGGAAAGAAGGGCCTCATTGGGTCTTGATAGTGAATATTGTACTTATCCATGCAACTAAATACTGCTCCTTTAGCCGCCAAAAGGAGAGACACCGTTACATCATGAGGTTTGAGTGCTAATCCATGTTCGAGACATTGTATTGCTTTATGGTAATTTTTTTGGTGTTGTGAATGGTAGAGCCCATATATGAGTAGAAGACTACATAGAGCAGCAAATACCCACATCTAGCCTGTGCTATTGGAGCTAGCTCAGCAGCAATTTTAAGAAATTAATTTCGATTAAATTCAGAAGAGCACAGTTCTGTCAAGCACTGTTCGAACATTTCCTCGACCATGACAACTGAAAAAAATATATAATCAAACGTATCCCTTTTAGGCAGCTCGCTCTTGAGAAAGGCTGATGGAAAAATTAATAAGGATTAATAAGAAGAAGCAAGGGAGGTAATTATTTCGAAGCACTTTTCTACATTATATATAAATTATGCTTCGAAAGTTCCAGCCTTCCAAACAAACTGAAGACAGGGTCAGGCTTGCAAAACAATTCATCGAGTGTACACCTCCTTCCACTCAGCCAAATATCAATCTATTCTCACTTAATAGCACAACAACAAAGTTACTTGGTAAAGAGTGATGAAAACCCTCAATCAAGCGCCCATTCCCACTTCTCAAAAAAAGGTAGTGGCACAAAAAATCATGGCTCACGAATCGTCTCAGACCCGTCAACAAAGGGTTAGAGATCGGCTGAGCAACTATGAACTGCTTGGAATGATAGGAAAAGGAGCTTTTGGAGATGTAAGGTTAGCTAGAGTGCGTCATGCAAGTACAGCTCTTTGAATGTAGATGAAGTTGTAGCAATCAAACGAATGGCCAAGGAAAGGCTAGTTGACAAAAAACAGGTCGCCAGTGTGTTTCTGTAGAGAGAATGCCTTTCACGGGCACGGTCAAACTGGCTAGTTGAATTAAAATCTGCATTTCAGGACAGTAACTATCTCTATATCGCTATGGAGTGGGTTCCAGGAGGCGATTTGCTCAGACTTCTGATCCAAAAGGACATATTCACTGAGCAAGAAACAAAATTTTATATTGGAGAACTTATCTTAGCTATTGAGGATATGCATCGCATGCACTACATCCATAGAGACATCAAGCCTGACAATATACTCATCGATGCTCGTGGTCATCTGAAACTCACAGATTTTGGTCTCAGTAAACATCTTCCACCAATGCCTCGAGTGAGAAGGACTCAACATGGCAAATAATCTAGCAAAAATTATCAGAGACCAACCCTCCGTAAAGGAATGATGATGAGAGAGCGTCATTTTTCAAAAGTAGGAACTCCTGACTATATTGCTCCTGAAGTTCTAACTGAATAGAGCTATGACCATCGGGTCGATATTTGGAGCACGGGAGTCATCATGTTCGAGTGCCTCTTCGGCTACCCCCTCTTTAGCCACGAATAATCACACTAGGTCTGTCAGAGAGTCATCAATTGGGAATAATATCTTATCTTTCCAGAAAGTCCAAAAGTTTCTCTATAAGCGAAGTTGCTCATCCTTGGTATGCTTAGCTCCCCTGATAACAGACTCACCATTTCCCAAATCAAAAGCCATCCTTTTTTTGCAGGATTTGACTGGGCAGGTGTCAAAAATGCTGTCCCTCCTTTCATGCCTCACCTCACTCACGAGCTAGACACCCAACATTTTGACTCATTTGAATAGGGAGATGCCTGGATTGACGAAGGGCGAGGTCAAGAAAGAAAATCAACAGAAGGAAGAAGTAGCTCTGTTGGATATCAGTATAATTTTGCCGGATTTGACTGGCAACCAAGACCCTCAAGTCCTAATTTATCTATGACTCTGAAGGAAATTGAGAATTTTAGTCGAAACAAAAGAGGATCAGCTCAGCCACTGAGAAGATTAAAGACATAGCAGTCTCAATTATAAAGGAAGACGAGCCCCGAGATCAAAGTGATACGTCATTCACTAAAAATGTACGAAGCAAGTAGACGATAACTCAAAGGAGATCGTGGATTAAAGAAAATAACAGTCAGGAGAGCCTGATTAAATTATATCGAGTCAAATGTGATATCGATAGTGATGATATTTGTTTTTTTCATAAGCCTAACTCGCATTATGATATGAAGAAATATCATTCTTGAATTACTTGAACAACACTCCAAGATTTTTGTGATAGGCTAAACCTGAGAAGCCTCCTTTCATCCTCTAAACAGCTGTCCTCTTCATCTTCAACATTTTGAAGTGCCCATACTCCGTCCTCATCTACAATTGAACAACAGCTTTAGAAACCTTCTGCCACAGGTAAACGGCATCCAAGCCCAGTCACTTGAATTTTAGGTCTCTCTCCACCACTAAGTTTCCAGGAAAAACATAAGTCGGAAGATGTTGAATCAGCGTAGTAACCACCAAATATCAAAATGTCTGTAGAGTTAAGGCAGGCAAACCCCGTGTTTTTGAAGAAGGTATAGTCACTCCTTGGCTTGGCCCTAATTTATGCAACTGTCCATTGGCGAAGCTTAGGATTGTAAAGTTAAACACCCTCTTCGCAAGCTTTAAGGATCATTCCATTACAAAGCATGGAGACATTGGATCCTCCCCAGTTACTTGATGTTTATATTTAAACTCTTCCACTTCTTGGATTCACTCTTTCGACTGTCATTTCGTAGCTAGGATCTCCTCCCAAAAGCTAGGATGGTCCGTATCCTCCCAAAATGTATATTTCTCCTTTGCTATCTTCACAAAGGCTATGGCTACTTCGAGGCCTGACTTTTGCAAAATCTTTTTTGCATGCCTGAGTTCTGACTGAGTATCGAATGAAAAGAGGACTTTTGGCGTTATTATTCATTTCGACAATACCTCCTGACAAATAAATGAACTACCCACTATCCGTAAACAAAGAAGCGTGGAAAGAGGGTACGATAAACTAGTTGATTGTAATAACTCTTTAATGCCCTTTACGTCCATCCACTGAAATGATGTGTAATTTATTGGATCCAGTTTCAAAAAAGTGGAGTTGTCGACTTTGCCCACGAGGTATGGTACTTTGAGGAAGAATGTCTTCAGTAGCTATATCTTCAACGCCACCGCCTCCGTAGTTTGCTAGGCGAGATCTAGTTGGCTGGTAAGCTGACTTTGATGAAATTTTGCTGACGTTAAGAGACTGAGGAGCTACTATCTGAACGGCTTATGCCAAACTTTCTCTAAACATGTCTACATAAGACAATCTGTACCCTGCTGAAAAATTACCTCCAGCTCAGCCTTAACTCTTCTGAGTTAGTAGGCAGATCCCTATTTTTGGAATGTATCTAATAAAGCCTCCTCATCCAAAGTCAAAGTTTTCTTGATACAGTCTGGTATAGTGAGACCCTTTTTGCTTCCCTCGAGTAAAGTTGAATGTGTTTATCTCAGTTGTTCGATGAGATCTTCTAGCCTACTGTGGATGTCAGCCATCGATTTAAAGTAGCTGACAGATTCTGAAAGAGTAACTCTCAGTGAATCTTTTAGACGAGCGAATTCGGCTTAAACAAGTTCGTGAGCTCTCTGTCTGACCGCTTCAAGCTTATTTTCAAGGACTTACATTTGTTGCTATGGTGGCACTGGAGCTTCAAGCAGACCTAAGCGTCTGACAAGTTATTCAATTAAAGGTCCTAATTTACCGACACATTCCTTTCTGACTCCTCTTAAAGATTTGATGCCCAGGTCAGAATATCCGTGTTTTTTGTGCATCAACAAATGCTCTTCAATACATTATGCACAAAGAGGCTGATAACATTTCGGCTCAAGACAATAGTTACTGAACTGCTCCTATGGATGAAATGCACAAGGAAGGTCAAGGTTTCTCAGCATGCCACCCATGTTTGTAGTTTGAGACATCAAGTCGAAATTTTTCGGAGGTCTGGTTTGGTAGAGGGGAGTCCCGAATGAAGAGTCCATTTGATTTTGAATATTATTGTCAACTTATAGTTCTGACTATATAATAGTCAAATATGCGTCGAAACGAAAGAATACCTTTGGCTGACCTTATTCATGCTTATCTCCCAACTCCCAATTCACAACCTAAGTAACTTACATAAGCTCTTGCTGACCTACAAACTTTAGTCGCCTACACGCATTCTCCCTTCCCCAAACTTGCCAATGTATCCACAAACAAATACAGGATATGCGAAAAAAGATTGTTGAACGAGAAAAAGTGTTTCGGGTGGCGCAAGTGGCAGCTCAGGCTTCATACGATTTTCTATACGATCAGTAATTAGACCTTTATAAAGACCCAGAGCAAATGGTTAACTTGCCTCCAACATCATCAAACTTAGCTCACCACCCTTAATCATCAAAAAGCAAAAACCTATCCTCAAGACAGAGCTCAAGCTATTTTTTTTAGAAAGTAAAGGTGTTTCTGTACACGAGTGGAGTGCTTTTTATAGACCTGAGCTGGGAGTACTTGCAGTAAGTGTTCCTGGAGAGAATGCTGAAGTGCTGGTTGGGATGGGGGAGCAAGAGGGGAGCGGGCTGGAGTGGAAGGTATTTGGTGCCACCATTGAAGGATAGCTCAGTTTATAGCTATCTTAATTTTTGCAGATATTTTTCCAATGGAGCAGATAAAACAAACCAGGATGGAAATAGTTTTTGTTGGCTGACATAAAAGCAATCCTCAGAAACCTACAGACTATTCTTCTGTATCTTGAATTCACCAATTAATTCCCTAGTCAGTAAAATATGAATATCTCTGACAAAGGAATTTTCACTGTTAAACAAAACGTCAACAGCTCTCAATTCGAATGGAGCTTTTCATTCTTCCACGAAAAGTAGGCTCCTAGCTTTATCCTCTCCATCAGAGAACAATAAATGCTCTAAATTTTATTCCTGGAGAGATAAATGAAAGCCAAGCTATTCATCTCCTCACAACAAGAAGATGTGCAGCCTTTGAAGCTCGAAGTTTTAGGATGCAAAATTCCTAATTTCGACGAACTTGTAGATCTACCTCGCATTTTGCTGAGTTTATAATAGAGCTTTAACAAAGTTTATGCAACTTATCCCTCTCTCAAATATCAGAAAATATCTTTTTTTGGGAGAATCCTTGGAAGCTTTTGGCTTCCTTAGAAGATGGCTGAATACAATTGCAAAGAAGCTGATCAAGAAGGCCTATGGATCATGATCCAGATCTAGAAGAAATGTCTTTTACAGGTGGGGAAAGATGGACAGCTGAGCAGCAAAATCTGGGATTCAAAAATTTTAGATGAAGTTTTACTAAATGGAATGAGCATTGACAATCTAGGTAGACACCTTGGACTCTATCAACAAGTCATAGAGGACAATGAAGCACTTTAGTTTACCATTCACTAAGTTCGTATGGAAAGAGGAATATCAAACAAAAACCATGATCAATAGAGACTATAAAACTGGACAGTTGCTGGTAGGCAGCCTTATGTGGTCTATTAGTTTAGATCTGAACGTTTTCACACTAATCAAAGGCATCTTCCGACGCTAAAGCCTGAATAAAAGTAAAAGGAAAAATACAACGATTTTTAAAATTGTGTCCTTCTCGTTGAAATACCTTTTGATTTCACTGTCGCCAAATTTTCAGGATGGAAATTCAACAAAGGGTCTTCAAGTGTGGAAGAGAAAAAGAATTTTTTGCCGGATTGGTGGAAGAATCATCTTTAAGAAGTGGACAAGGGGGGTCCATTGAACTGGTAGCTCCTGGGAAATGCCATAGGGTATTACTGCAGGTGTTATTTAGTGGAAAGAGTCAAAGATATATTTAACCAATAAGATAAGCGGGCAAATTTCATAGATCTCAAGTGAGAGCAGTAACTGATTTTGATCAAATGAATGCCAACAGTCATCAAATCACTTTTGTCTTGGTCGCATAGATCTTCTGGGTAGAAGGGCCTTTGAGCTCGTTGACTCGACCTTCTATCTTGTCAATGCTCTGCCTAAGCTATTCTTTTGATCCGTTTCCTTTGTAGCTTTTAGAAGACTATTTAACCTCTTTGGCTGTCCTCTCTTCTAATTTCTTCTAGAGTAAAGATGACCTCAATTATTCCGGAACAAATGTCTCAGCACTTTTAACTCCCCCTCTGACCCCTCTTCTGGTTCTCTCCGTTTGTGAAACTTACTAGCTTTTCGGCTCTTTCGCAGGAGATTCCTCTTTGAACTATAGAACCTCCATTTTTTGGTTGAGTTTAGCCAGTCTTTCCTCTTCTCGATTTTGTATAACTTTCGCGTAGCTTCTAAGCTGATGAATAAATCCGTCTCCCGGCTGTATGCAAGGCCTTCTTTTTTTGACTTTATCCTTTGCATCATCGTAAGTCATGAGGTATTTGTTGATGAGATAAGCGATTACAAAGGAACTACTTCTTGAAACACCAGCATAGCAGTGAACTAGCACTCCTCCCTTCTGGCGTCCATTTTCTATTAATTCGCAGGTCTAATCCAATAGCTAAATGCCCAGCTTCTGCTGCTTATTATCATGAATATCGTAGACCCGATGCTGTATCTATTCTGGAATTTTATTTTTGGGAGGTTGAGCTTCAAGACCAATGGATATGATGAGGCGGATGTGATTGGGCTTGAGTACCTTATGATCGATAGCCGAGTTACAGTCTCCGAGCACAAGGGCTCCCTGTTATTTTTATTCTGGAATGATGACGTTAGCTGGTAAATATTTTTGGGCCGACTTCTTCATAAATTTATAGTAGACACTTTGAAAATACTCTATAAACTATTTATCTTTAGGTGTAAAATTCAGGAAAACCTGTAAGCATAAGCGAGGTCAATAAGGTTGCTTACCTCCTCAAATTACTCGAACTCCTCCACTTTTGAGCTTACGCAACTTGATACTGTCCTCTCCATAGATGCCTCTTCAACATCGTGATTCCCCGCCTGCTTAAAAAGAGACTGTTCTTCCTCCTGTCTTTATCTCTGCTCTAAACAGTCTTCTATCGCCTTTTATAGCTCAAAATATTGCTTATGTGCAACTCGTGTTGGAGAGTTTCTCTTTCGAGAAGGAGATTTTTGAGCATCCAGATTTGATTTGATCACTGAGGCTATTTTGGAGTAGTCAGTTTGCTTGTATTGCCTATACATGTTCACTCGATCGATGACATTTTAAATCAATAGGACTGGCTTTAACTATTGTTTAGTTTCCAGTTGGGAGGTTGGATAACTTTGATGCCTTTTTCCCTCCTCTATCGCTTTTATTTTTTTCATTGTCAGCTCATATGCATGTTGGGCATTTCTTGCATCTTCACGAGTTGGCTTTTTCCAGAGATACAACTGTAGGGTCTTTGAGCAATTATGCATGTCAATCATATCAGGAATAGGATGTTCTGAATCTCTCATGATGTTTGTGAGTACTCGTAGACAGTAATTTTGAAAAGAGTAAGCATGTTTTCCAGAAGCACTTTGCAGCAGTGAGATAGTTCTCTGAAACAACAGCTGTTTGGTCGATCTATCGAGGAGCTAACTTTTAGGTAGCATTTCGTCTAGCTTCAAACAGAGCAAAGATAAAGCTGCAAATGATCCGAGGTAAATATTGTGCTTCTACATTACAACGTTCTTACCAAGTAGTATCGAATATACAACCCCATAAATGTTTAAATCTCTTTCGAGTTGTCAAGTTCCCTTAAGACCTCTACGTTAGCCCGTATCAACCAGAGAAGTCGATCCTTGGCTTCTTCATTTGTTCTCTTTAAAGCTTCCTCGAGGGGGTGCATTAGACCCCAGTCTCCTCTCAAACTGGCAACTTCCTACTTCTTGAGGACAATTCCAAAGATGGTCTCAACATCTTACTGAGGGTACTTGTGAATGTCCTTCCTCAGGTGTTGTAATAGGAAATTAATAGTAGCTAAGGGGATGTTTTCTTTATGAAGAAGACTCAGAATGAGGTCAGACCGATACTTAGATGTGAAGAGAGGAAGAATTTGACTGGCAGGAACTGTTTGTTTAGCTACTAGGTCTATTATTTGCCGTTGTGTCAATGGGGAGATTGGCTTATCGAGAAGCAATCGAATGTTTTCTAAAACATCTAAACTTAGTTTGTTCATATTATTTATTAATGAAAGCAGGCGAATCAAATAATTAATCAATCAGCCATTCTGTTTGAGATACTCATTGATACACTCTCTAATATCCTTTCTGTATGATCTCCCTTTGCTGGCATATTGGAATTTACTTGAATCCTCAATTTGACCTCCAATCTTCTCTCCATTTTTAATAATACCTGACTTACATTTTGTGGAATAATTGCTCATTGATGATTCTCTGTTTCTGGACTGATGCAATTTATCAAGATATTTTCTTTTATTTATTTCAGATGAACGAATTTCGAGAAGCTTGCTTTTATGCAATTCGCACTGATATTTATCCATTTTCTCGATCTTCTCGACCCTTTGATTTAAAAATTATTCTTTCCTCTGGCGAGCCTTTTCTATCTTGCTTAAACTTTCACCCAGTCTATCTTCTCGTAATTTCAGGTTGCTTTCTTCCTTTGCCCTAATATGCCCCACTTTAAGTTAGTACAAAGCTTTCAGTTTTTTTTTTGGCATCTCGTAAATTCTTTTTTTTTACTTGAGTTCTTCGACAATGCTACCATATTCTGCAGCATCTGCTTGTTATCTTAGCCTCAACTTTGAGACAAATTTTGATCCACCCTCACTTGCGGATTTTTTAAGCCTCAACTGCTGATAGGCCTCACCCTTTCCCTCAATCTATTTGATTCTTGCAAGGGATTGCTTGAGCTGTTCTCTCTGCTTCATTTTTAATCTTTAAGTCTGCATATCCTTTTTCCGCTTATTCAGTTCAGCCAGGCTTTTGCTTTGTTCTTGAAAATGTTGTTTTCGAGACAATTAGCTTTACCTTAGTTTGCCGTTTATAGTTTGCTCAAGCTTTTACCTTTGAGCGACATTTTATTTTATCAACTGCTGAAATCTCATCCTTGAGGATTCCTCCCTAAGATGTAGCTGGTTTTGCTTCAAGCATTTTTCAATTTCAGATTGTAACTGACTGCTAAAGCTTTCAGGGTTATCTTCGTGGCTGATCGAGTGTTCAACAAACTGAGTAAGCTTCTACCGGTCTATTTCCTTCATCAATAAAATTGTAATCAAAATGATCTAAACAAATCAAAATTGAAGAACATTTCAACGACGCATGTAGGTAGCTTTCAAGGCTCGCTTAAACTGCCCTGCATCAACTTTCCTGGGCTATTGTTATTTTTATGGATTTTTTATTCTAGGTTTCAGATGTTCATCGTTTTCTCCTAATTCTTCCACCTGACAGCCAATGTCATGGCCACCTTTAGGAATTTCAAACTTGGATGCATGACTGAATTTCTTTTATGTCTGACACTACTGATGGGAAACAGTCAGTTTGGGTTTTTAAAATACTACTTATTTGCTTTGTTTCAGTTGGATATTATCTGGCTGCTTATGTCTTACAAGTTGGTGGGATTGAATTTTTCTTTCTATTTATTCTCTTTAACCTTCTAAGGTTTGGATGGTTTACTCAGCAAGTTTAAGTTGACCTTCTAACTATCGGTTTCTTCGAGAAAGATGTTAGCATTATTCCTCTACCTTATAAACTTTCGCAGTCTGCAATGAGGCTGTATGTGCATTTTTTGTGTTTTCCTAGTTTAACAGTCGATTTTATTTTTATAAGGCTTAAATGGTTCTTTCCATTTCTTTTATTTCATGGTTTGAATGTTCAAGGTAATTCCTGCTGGCATCATCTTTATCAGTTATGTCCTTCTCCAAAGCCAATATTTTTTCCCTTGCTTACTTTAGCTGTTCTTCACATTTAGTTAATCTCGGTTTGATAATGGAATACTTTTGAGACATTTCATCATATTATTGATTCTTGGTCTCCAAATATTATCTAAGCTATTTTTTCTCAGCAGACAATTAGCAATTTGCCTGAACAAGCTGAATCTTTGCATCTTTCAATCTTGCAATTTGCTAAACAGTATCCTCAAATAGCATTGGATGAACGTAACACACTCTTCTTTCTCTCGACTCTCTATAACTTTCTAACAGTTATCTTAAACCTTGAGCCTCGGCTCCTGATAAATGATCAGCAGAATTGATTATTCCCAATTTCAGTTTTAAATCTTCTTCATATCTGACTATCTGATTTTGAACCTACTCAAGTTTGTATTCCAACTGTTGGTAAGCGATAGCTTGCTCTGACCTCTCTTTTTAAAGGGCAACTATTTTAATACTTTTTTCAGTTATTTCGGCAGATAAGTTGAATATTGTTCTTTTGAGCTGAGAGTTTGTGTTTGCTGTCTCCGTTTTCAACTTTTCTGCTTAGATTACTGAATTTTGGCCTTATTGCATCTGACTATGGAATTCGATAACTTTCTTCTACCTGAACTATATTTCCTCTTTCAAGCTTGCAATTTTGGCTTTAAATACTTATCTCTCATTGTCGAGTTTGGATTTCACTTCAGCTAGCTCAACATCTCTGTTTTCCAAAAGCATTCTCATTCCTGTCATTTCTTACTGGAAACGTTCTCTGATTGAAATCACCTCGTTAATTTCTGCTTAGAGTTTACGCTTCTATGAGGTGAGATTGTTCAATAATATCCCAGACTTGCTGTTGATGCTTTGGAGCTCAGTCAATAGCTTGTTGTTTTTCTCAATGCTGTTTGTCTTGATTACTATTTATCCTTTGGCTATTTCTAGTTATTTTTATAATTTTGCAATAGATATTTTTTGATCTTAGAGTATAATCTTAAAATGGGCCAGCTCTTCCTCGGCCTTGGCACACTTTTCTGAAATAACTCCTATCTTCAACTTATTCTATATTTTTTTTTTTTCAAGATCAGCTATCAGTTGTGTTTTCTCTTGAAGCTGGCTATAGAGTCTCTCCTCAGTCTATCTGCAAAACGATAACTGATCTTATTGCTCCCTGATCCTCTTGTTCAATTCTTTCTCTAATATGTCCTTTGTCTCTAATTCAGTTCGAAGTTCATCTGAGCTTTGTCGATAATTGTGCATCTTGTTTATGATTTTTCTGACCTCTTCCTCATTATGATCCTTTTCTTCACTCAGTATTTTCTTTTCCTCAATCAATTCAAATATTTATTGCCGTTTGACCAGGAGCTATTTTTCCCTCTATTCGATGGCTTATTTTGCTCTTTTAGTCTGCTTCCTAAATTATTAAACCTGAATCTCCATATGCAAGGCTTCTTGTTGTAACTTCGCTTTTTATCTCTAGCTCTACTTGAGCTGATACTCCTTTGATCGGAATTATTCAAGAAGGTTGGTGTACTTGCTTCTCAGCTCTTCATAGGATCCGAACATTTCATTGACTTTTTACTCGAATTTCAGACGAGTGTTGACTTAATCATTGAAAGCTTAATCAGTGAGATAAAGAGTGGCCTCACTGATATTGTAGTCAGTCGTCAGCTTCCCGATGATCGAGCTTTGATCATTTATCTTTTTCATCAGCTTAATGATTTCCGAATCTAGCCCTTTCTTCTGGTCAAGCCATTATTGTTCTCTTAGACAAAATGAATGACGGAGTTCAGCAATGGTTTTAAGGTGGCTTTCTTCAACCACCTGAAAAGTAGTACGGAAAGATGTACAGCCCTCCAGCAATTTAATGAAAGCTTTCCAGAAGTGATCGATGACTTTCTTGTCTAGATGTTCGTTGGCTCGAGTAAGGGCCATTATTTCTCCAAAAGTGTTATTGATACCATGAGTGTAGATGTACAAGCTATTGTATATTTTTTCGATTGACTAGATGCTTAGGTTCAGGCTCTTCAGGAACTTTTTGTCAATGTTGAACTTCTGAACAGTCTTCAAAGGACCTGTTTTATCAACATCTATTCTCAGCTGAGGATTCTGAAGTTCCTTTTATTTTTACTGCGGATCTAATGCCTCATCCAACCACATCTACAGCATACTACTCCTTTTCTGAGTACTTCTCTTTGACTGTATTTAGGGCAAGTTTGTATCTAGTAAACTTTTATTGCTTCCTAACTGTGCCTCTGAATCATGAGAATATTTTTTTTGAGGAGAGATGAAAGATGAAAAATTATGGTGCATTTTTTTCGGGGTCGGGGTTTTGAGCCTTTGAGGATGAGGGAGCTGGTATGTGCTTCTGAATCCGGGAAGCCGAGACTTGACTGTAGTTCTGGGTTCAATAGTCGACATCTAATTAAAATTATCTGACCTTTGTAAGGCAAATTATTTCATTGCGTTACTTTGATTAAGCGATAA
>Ga0100402_1002177_pt1 | contig 22179 bp, 18 predicted proteins | sample CryGeyme20150102_FD_80419 | JGI IMG/M metagenome (GOLD analysis project Ga0100402, IMG submission 80419) | Groundwater microbial communities from Crystal Geyser aquifers in Utah, USA - Crystal Geyser metaG 2015-0102 | ecosystem: Environmental > Aquatic > Deep subsurface > Groundwater | place...
AATAAATGTGGAATATGTGCTAACTTTGGTCTTGAAGAATCTAATCTAATTTGTTTTAATTTATCAACACGATTTTTAATTAAAGGTAAGTTATTGATATCCTTATTATCAACTCCCTCAAGCCATAAACACCACCTTTCCTGTCCATTAATAAATTCATGTGCAGAAACTAATTTTTTAAAATATTTTTCAGAATATGGTTCGTTCTTAATAAACTCATTTCTTTCATCTAAATTAAATAACAGTTGTCCTCCGTCTGCTGGCATATTACCAAAATTCATTACAGGAAAAGCACTTATTGGATTGGAACGTGAATGAATATAAATATTGGCTGCTTCAACTAAATAAGGGTTAATATTTGAAACTTTTGATTTTAAATTATCATTAAATAAGTATTTATCATTTTTTGATTTATTTGACAATCCAATAACTACTACTATAACTGCTGCCTTATTTTTAGCATTATTAGCCCATTTAAAAGATTGATGTGAAAAACAAATTTCTAAATCATTGTCTAAAATTCTTGACCATGTAAGTACTACTTGTTCACCTTGTGAAATAGAATTTGTTGACACAAATGCACATTTTGCATTATAACGTCGAATATAATTAGCTCCTAGATAAAACCAAGTTGCAATATAATCTAAACTCTTGTAATCAGAATTAAAAACAAATTTCATGTCCTCTTTTTGTAATTTATTTTGATTTCTTGAACCCAAATACGGAGGATTTCCCAAAATATAAATCTCATCGTTTTCCTTTTTCGGACAGACTTTTTCCCAGTCTAATCGACAGGCATTTCCTTGTACGATATTTCCAGCTTCGGTAAGAGGTAATGTAGGGTTTGTACGTCCAAATTCTTTGTAAAATTCTACGTCCATTTGGTGTTTGGTCAGCCATAAGGCAAGAATAGCTATTTCGTGAGCAAAATCATCTAGTTCTATTCCATAAAAATTAGAAAGCGAAATTTGAGAATACACAAAGGAATCTGTTTCTTTAAAAATCTGCATTTCTAGCCTTCGTAGTTCTTTGTATGCAATAATCAAAAAATTTCCACTTCCACAGGCAGGGTCAAATATTTTTATTTTTTGTATTCTGAAAAGGAGTGCATTTAGTTTGTTTTTGTTTCCTTTCGCTTTTTCAAATTCTTCTTTGAGTTCATTCAAAAATAAAGGCTCAATGACCTTCATAATATTGGGAACAGAGGTATAATGCTGCCCCAAACTTCCACGCTGGTCTTCCGAAATGACAGCTTGAAACATAGAGCCAAAAATATCAGGATTGATAGCCGACCAATCTTGATTACCACTTTCGATAAGTATTTTTCGTGAAGTAGCCGAAAATTTGGGAACGCTATGTTTTTTGGCAAAAAGTCCACCATTTACATAGGGAAAAGCATTGAGATAAGCAGGTAAATTTTTTCTATCGTCTTGATGAATATTGAGTACCTCAAAAAGTGTGTCTAAATAGGTATTTAGGTCGCTTCCGTCGGTTTGTGTGTGCGAAGCAATGGCATTTGTAAACTGATTATCTTCAAAAATAGCTGTGTCTTCAGCAAAAAAACAAAACAACAATCTGGATAGAAAAATATTTAGGTCTTGTACAAATTCTGGCGAATTATCGTCATTATCTTTTTTTATTTCATCAAACAGTTTTGCCATTTTGACGGCAGCTTTTACATCGGCAGGGTTTTCACTTTGCAGTTGAGCTTTTTCCATTCCTGCCCACGGCAAGAAAAAATCATAGTGTTTTGGCAACTCTTTTAACTGAATATCAAGCGTAGTATTCGTTTTGGTGTCTTTTGCCAAAAAAGTTTCATAATCGGTAACAATTACAAAACGTTGCTTGTGTTTTATTTCCTTTGCTAAATTGGTAATGCTAAGGTGCAAATCTTCCTTATAGACTTCTTTAAAAAACAACTTTGTTTTTAATGAAACCTCGCCTTCTATTTTGGAAAGGTTAGCCGTTCCCTTTTGCAGCCGTGTAATGGTTGCTTTGGGTAAATTATACGCCAACAATAATTGATAGATAAAGGTATTTTTATCAAAATTCTTTATCAGTTTGGAAAGATTGTTTTCTATTTGGGTACTATTCATTTATTTATTATCATACAGTTGTTTCTTTAATTGTCTGACACCTATGAAGGTGTGCTGACAATATTTTGTTCATTGTCAGATACTTTCACAAGTGTCTGACAATTTACGGTTGTTTCTTTAATTGTCTGACACCTATGAAGGTGCGCTGACAATATTTTGTTCATTGTCAGATACTTTCACAAGTGTCAGACAATTTACGGTTGTTTCTTTAATTGTCTGACACCTATGAAGGTGCGCTGACAATATTTTGTTCATTGTCAGATACTTTCACAAGTGTCAGACAATTTAAAATATATACTTCAATTTTTCATCAGGAATCATTTGATACGATTCTTTTAAAAAATTATCTTTATCAAAATCTATAAATTGATTTGCTAATTCTTGATTACACAATGTTCCATTTCTAAGTTTTGCATAATCTCGGAAAGAACAAAATTCCCAATCTTCTAATTTTTTCACTAAACCTGCTTTTAATGGATTTTGATGAATATAATGAAAACATGTTTCTGCATAATTTGCACCTGATTCTTCCAAACTTTTAGCTATCGTTTTTGGCTTAAAAAGTACGTTTTTTCTTTTTTGCTGAACATTTACACCTTTTGCATAACTACTCAATACGATTCGGAAAGCATTTGAAAGTCTATTTGTTGTCAAACTTCCTAATCTCATTGGTTCGGCTGAATACTCAGTTGTAGAAATCAAAAAATGAAAATGATTAGGCATCAAACAATAGTTTATTATTTCACAACATGGAGATACATGCTTTCGAACAAATTCTAAAAAATAAATATAGTTTGCTCTATTGAAAAACAACTGGTGTTTATTGTTTCCTATGTTATAAACATGATAGAATTGTTCAGCTTGAAGGTACATTTTGTTATAATTTGGTTTAATTGTCAGACACTTTATAGTTGAATATTTTTTAATTGTCGGACACCTATGAAGGTGTACTGACAATTTTATAAAAACACAAAAAACACCATTCATTCAGAAAAGAAGTAATGATGTTATAAATATATAAAAAAATAACTTAAATAGAATAGTAAAATCTAAAACAGACAAAAAAAGACTTGAACACTAAATTTCAAGCCTTTTTTGATATTCTATTAAATCAGATGAAGGAATTTATTTAAACTTCTTAATTTCTCCAGATTTAATTTTTCTAAAGTATTCTCTCAAATCTTTTCGTACTTCTGGCGACAAGATTATCAGACCTAAAATATTTGGAAATGCCATTCCCAAAATCATCATATCTGAAAAATCTACTACTGCGCCCAGTTCGATAGAAGCTCCAATGACTACAAATACTAAGAAAATGCCTTTGTAAACAAGACTTGCAATTTTGCCTTGTCCGAAAAGATACGCCCACGCTCTTTCGCCATAATACGACCAAGAAATCATGGTAGAGAAAGCAAACAAAACAATCGCAATCGTCAATACATACGGAAACCAAGGAATTGATTTACCAAATGCTTTTGAAGTCAAGATTGCCCCTGAAAGACCATCTGTATTTGCATATTCTCCTGTAAAAATAATAACGAGTGCCGTCATTGTACAAACAATAACTGTATCAATAAACGGTTCTAAAAGAGCTACAATTCCTTCACTTACAGGCTCTTCCGTTTTGGCAGCCGAGTGAGCAATAGAAGCCGAACCTACACCAGCCTCATTAGAGAAAGCAGCACGACGGAAACCTTGTATCAAAACCCCAATAAAACCACCAGCAGCAGCTTCAGCATTGAAAGCACCATCAAAAATAAGCATAAAGGCATCACCAACAGAAGTAATGTTTATCATAATTACGATAAGGGCAGCCAAAACATAAATACCACACATAAACGGAACAATTTTATCGGTTACTTTCGCAATACTTTTGATTCCTCCAATAATTACGATACCTACCAAAATGGCAAAACCAACACCAAACCAAACTCCATTACCTGCTAGTGCAGGAATTTGTCCTTGCAACTGGTCAAAGGCTTGATTTACTTGGAACATGTTTCCACCTCCAAACGAACCACCTACACAAAGAACAGCAAAAGTAACAGCCAACACTTTACCCAAAACACCTAAACGTTTTTTGGCTAATCCTTGGCTCAAATAATACATAGGGCCTCCAAAAACTGTCCCTTCTTTGTCAATAATTCTGTATTTTACACCCAGTGTACACTCGACAAACTTAGAAGACATTCCTAAAAAACCAGCCGTAATCATCCAAAAAGTAGCACCCGGCCCTCCAATAGAAATGGCAATGGCTACACTAGCAATATTACCCAAACCAACGGTTGCAGAAAGTGCCGTTGTGAGTGCTTGAAAGTGAGAAACTTCTCCTTTGTCGTGTTTTGGGTCATCAAATTTTCCTGCGACTAAATCAAGTGCATGTTTGAAACCTCTAAAATTGATAAAATTCATTTTGAAGGTAAAATAAATCGCTCCCAAAACGAGCCAAAAAACAACTAAAGGAATTGATTTTGTTTGAGGTGTTCCGTTTGGATGCAAAAGAGGTTGTTCTTTATCGTAATCAATGATTCCCAACACACCACCATTTGTCTTGACTACATCAGAGGCATCTTTATTCATTGTAACATCATAAACAGTCATTCCTTCTTTAAGAGCAATGTTTATTGTACCATCAAATTGTGCATAAATTTCTCTATCGTCTTTGTTTGAGCTTACAGTCGCAATCAAATCTCCTTGTTTTACTCTTGCTTTATCTGCGACGAGCCATTTTTTGACAGTAATTTTGGTTAAAGATTTATCCATTACAAAAGGAGCTTTTACTTTTCCTTCTTTTACTTGGATTTTTGGGTCATAAATTCCTATGGCTGCAAAAGGGTCAAAAAACAAAACGGTTGCCATGGCATTTACTAGAGGTGTAAAAGTTGCATTTAGTGTTTCTCCACTAGATTCTGCTTCTACGGTAGCACTAAGTTCTAATTCTTGGTCAGCAGCATCAATTACTTTTAGAGAAACTGTTGCGCCTTCTGTGTTTCCTTTACAGGTATCAGCAACAATAGGCGTTGCTTTATTTGACCATTGATAACGATAAGGAGGCGTTCCTCCTTTTATTTTCGCAACTACTATTCCGTCATTGATACTCGGTGTTGGATTTGTAGTTTCTAGCCTTCCTGTTGGTTTTTCTTGTGCAAAAGCTGATGTAAATGAAAAAATAAATAGTAGTGTAAATAAAAAGATACTACTGTTTTGTAGTACTTTTTTTAATATGAAATTCTCTTGTACGGAATAAAGCATAAGGAAATACAATTATATTTTGATGAATAGTTTGGTAAACTAACTTTAATTAAAATAATCTTTGTGAAGTATCACAAATTAGATAGGTATGCAAATTAAGGCAAAATTTACTTTATATAACATAAAAGTTACTAAAAAAGGCGCATTTTGAGAATTGAATTGAATTTTTTACCCTAAATAATAGAGTTATTTTACTTAAAAGTCTGTTTTTTCGTAAAATCAAGATTAAGCTAGTTTTTCATAAAACTGAAAAATGACTAAGGTTGATTAAAATAATCAAACAACTACTATAGAAATCATGTTTGAGGCTTTTTAGTTTTCATTGTTCATAAATCACTATTTTTTACTCAAATCTTTTGAGATACGAATAATAAATACTACTTTTGCAGTTAAATTAAATACGCTTCTATCTCTTTAAATGAGAAGCTATCAAGAAAAAAATTAAAACGTTTAATTGATTTAATCATCATAACGAAATAAATTACGATTATAATTACTCGTAATTATATAATTGGCTTCGCTGAATATTCATTTCGTAATTTGTAATTAATAAATATGGCAACAACAGGCAAAATCGTTCAAGTAATTGGTCCAGTAGTGGACGTGAGTTTCGTAGATGGTACTTTACCTCATATCTTAGACGCTCTTCAAGTAACAAAAGAAGACGGTACACTCGTTGTACTAGAATGTCAGCAACACTTAGGCGAAGACCGTGTACGTACTATCTCTATGGAAGGTACTGAAGGTCTTAGACGTGGAATGGTTGTTACAAATACAGGTCAGCCAATTTCGATGCCTGTTGGAGATGATATTAAAGGACGTTTGTTCAACGTAGTTGGAGATGCTATCGACGGTATTGCTCAACCAAAAGGCGAACAAAGACTTCCTATTCACCGTAATCCTCCTGCTTTCGAGAACCTTTCTACTTCAACAGAAGTACTTTTTACAGGTATCAAAGTAATTGACCTTTTAGAGCCTTATTCTAAAGGTGGTAAGATTGGTCTTTTTGGTGGTGCAGGTGTAGGTAAAACCGTTCTTATTCAAGAGCTTATCAACAACATTGCAAAAGCATACTCTGGTCTTTCTGTATTTGCAGGTGTAGGCGAGCGTACTCGTGAAGGAAATGACCTTCTTCGTGAGATGTTAGAATCTGGTATTGTAGATTATGGCAAAAACTTCTTGCATTCTATGGAAGAAGGTGGCTGGGATTTATCTTTAGTAGATCAAGAAAAAATGAAAGACTCAAAAGCTACTTTTGTTTTTGGTCAAATGAATGAACCACCAGGGGCAAGAGCTAGAGTTGCCTTGTCAGGTCTTACACTTGCAGAATATTACCGTGATGGCGACGGACAAGGAAAAGGACGTGATATTCTTTTCTTTATCGACAACATTTTCCGTTTTACGCAAGCAGGTGCTGAAGTATCAGCTCTTTTGGGTCGTATGCCTTCTGCCGTAGGTTATCAGCCAACACTTGCAAGTGAAATGGGTGTAATGCAAGAACGAATCACTTCTACAAAGCGTGGTTCGATTACTTCAGTACAAGCCGTTTATGTACCTGCAGATGACTTGACTGACCCAGCTCCAGCAACAACTTTTGCTCACTTGGACGCAACAACAGTACTTTCTCGTAAGATTTCAGAGCTTGGTATTTATCCTGCCGTAGATCCATTGGATTCTACTTCACGTATTTTGAGTGCAGAGATTGTAGGTGATGAGCATTACGACACAGCACAACGTGTTAAGAGTATGCTTCAGCGTTACAACGAACTTCAAGATATTATTGCTATTTTGGGTATGGACGAACTTTCTGAAGAAGATAAATTAGTCGTTACTCGTGCTAGACGTGTTCAGCGTTTCTTATCTCAGCCGTTCCACGTAGCAGAACAGTTTACTGGTCTTCCAGGACAATTAGTTGATATTAAAGATACTATTCGTGGATTTAATATGATTATGGACGGAGAGCTTGACCAATTCCCAGAAAAAGCATTCCTTTTGAAAGGAACTATCGAACAAGTAATCGAAGCTGGTGAGAAACTTCTTAAAGAAGCAAACGCCTAAATAAAATCAGAATTTAGAATTTAGAAGTTAGATATTTTTAAATAAAATGCTGAGTTTCAAATTCTAAATTCTAAATTCTAAAATCTAAATTGGTATATATATGTTTTTGGAAATTATTACTCCAGACAATAAAACCTTTTCAGGACAAGCAACCAGCGTTTTAGTTCCCGGTTCGGAAGCAAAAGGTTCTTTCGAAATATTGGATAATCACTCTGCTCTTGTTAGTTCTTTACAAGAAGGTAAAGTAAAAATACGCACTCAAGAAGGTAAAGAAGTTTTCTATACTATTAGTGGTGGCGTAATCGAAGTACTCAATAATCATGTTATTATTTTGGCAGAATCTAGTCAGATAGATGAGTTTGCTAAGTAAATAACGCTCGTTAATGAAATTCTAGAAAACCATTTTGTTCATTTTTTGAATAAAATGGTTTTTTTATTTTTAAATTAAAATTTACGTTATTAATCCATCAAATAAATTTCTATTGTTTTTCCACTTGAAAAAATTCCTGTTGGTTCTAATGTAGTGATAAATTTTATTCTGTTATAAGGAAGATAAAGAGTAGTTTTGTTTCTTTTATTTTCAATAATGACATAACTTTCTTTAAATACAAAATCTAATAAAGGAGAAACAAGACAAACAGCAGGTTTTTGGACACTAGAATCTATCGTCAGAACATGAGTAATAATGGATATTTGTCTAAATTCTTTTATATCTAAGTTTCCCAAAATTTCTTGACAAGAAGTCTTATCCATTTGAGCAAAAGAAGATGTAGAATAAAAAATAAATAAAATCAAAGAAGCAAAAAATAAAGAAAGTGATTTAACAATTTTCATAAACGATAAATTATTTAAAGGATAAATTAAAATAAGTTTATAATCAAGATACAGTTTCTAAGTTTTGGTTGCATCGTCATTGAATTTTCACAATCTCTAATTTCTATCATGTCTTTAATTTTATTTTCAAATATTCTTGTTACAGCTTTTTTGGTAGGCTTGATTTGGTTTGTACAAATTGTTCATTATCCTATTTTTAAGGAAGTTGGCAAACAAAATTTTCATCAGTTTCATGTTGCTCATACGGTATCAACTGGAAAAATAGTAATTTTGCCAATGCTTTTGGAACTTGGACTTTCTTTTTGGCTGGTTTGGGAAGAGCAAAGTTTCTTTTCCATTATAGCTTTACTGATTACTATTTTACTTTGGATTCTGACAGCTTGGATTTTTGTTCCTTTACATGGAAAATTAGGCGACAAAGCTAAAGGCTATGATTTAGAAATTATGAAAAAACTAGTGTTTAGAAATTGGTTTAGAACGCTGTTTTGGTCACTTCGGTTAATTATTTTATCCTACATGTTGATTCAAATGACAAGTAATTTATAGCTTTACAGTCAAAATGTTATCGTTTCTACTCCATTTACGGCTTAATTTCTACCTTAATTTTTTTATATTTGTATAAAAATAGAATTAAGCAAAATTCAGAATACATTAAAAATAGATTTTAGAAGAGTTAATATGAGTGTCATTTTTAAGTATTTGATTTTCAGTTGCAGCGCAACGTAACCTTTAGCTTCGCTGACCTGTTGGGTGTAGAACCTCAAAAATAAACTTTATTAGAGCTACAGAGTAGCGAAACCTTATAATTTGGAATTACTAATAAAGTTACGCTACTCTGTAGCTTTTGAAATTCATTTTTTATTACATTCTACAAAGGTGACGCAACTCTGTTGCTAGGAAAGGACTATTTTAGATTTTATAAATGACATTCATATTGAGAAGAGTTAGAACGAATTTTTACTATCACAAGACAATTTTATACTATGGCACTCAACGAAGAAATTTATAGCGAAGTCAAGAAAATATTTACGGCATATTTAGAAAACAAATCATTACGCAAAACTCCTGAACGTTTTGCAATTTTAGAAGAAATTTATACACGAGGAGGACATTTTGATGTAGAATCGCTTTATATTAGCATGAAAAACAAAAATTATAGAGTAAGTCGTGCGACAGTCTATAATACATTGGACTTGCTAGTTGATTGCGATTTGGTAAGTAAGCATCAATTTGGTAAAAATATGGCGCAGTACGAAAAATGTTATGGCTACCGTCAGCACGACCATTTGATTTGTACCGATTGTCATAAAGTAATTGAGTTTTGCGACCCACGTATTCATAATATTCAAACAATGGTAGGAGAGCTTTTGAATTTTAAAGTGATGCACCATTCCTTAAATTTATATGGCGTTTTTGCAGATTGTCAAGCCAAAACTCAGCACGAAAACGACCAAAAAGAAAAACTCAAAGGAACAGAGAATAATCAACCACAAAAAATCAACTAGAGAAAAAGAACTAATTAATCTTAATCATATATTTCATTAACTTATCAAAAAATGAATTTTACACACACGCTCAAAGACAAGGTACTTTTATTAGAATTAGAAGGTGATTTGTTGGGTGCAAACAAGGAAAACGAAGTATTAGAAGTTGTCAAAGACCAAATTGAAGAAAAAATTACTTCTTGTGTCATTGATATTTCAAAAGTGGGTTATATGAATAGTACAGGGCTTAGTTTCCTTATTCGTTTGCTCACTCGTTTCAGAAATGCAGGTGGTGATTTGGTGCTTCTAAAACCATCCGAACAAGCTAAAAAATTACTTGTCATTACAAAATTGAACAATATTTTCTCTGTTGCACAAACAGAAGAAGAAGCTGTAAAATTATTTGACTAATCAAAAAAATGAACTCTTTTGCTTTTCTGTACAAGAGTTTTTTAATGTACAAAAAAGCTAACTGTTCTGTTGCTTATTTTTTAGAGCAACAATCAATTATAAATAAATAAAATGGATATTCTACTCGGCTTACAATGGGGCGATGAAGGCAAAGGAAAAATTGTCGATTTTTTAGCTCCTAAATATGATGTTGTCGCTCGTTTTCAAGGAGGCCCAAACGCTGGACACACACTTTTTTTTGATGGTTTGAAGCATGTTTTGCATCAAATCCCGTCTGGTATTTTTCGTCCTACCATTCAGAATGTAGTAGGAAATGGCGTTGTTTTAGATGCCGTAATTTTGAAAAGAGAAATCGAAGCACTCCAAAAACTAGGTATTGATGTCAAAAAATCATTGTTTTTCTCTAAAAAAGCTCAACTTATTTTGCCCACACACCGAATTTTAGATGCAGCCCAAGAAAAAGCAAAAGGAAATAATAAAATTGGTTCTACGCTAAAAGGAATCAGTCCTACCTATCAAGATAAAATCGGTCGTTCTGGTCTTCGTTTGGGAGATACTTTGTATCCTAATTTCAAGGAACGTTATGAAACTACTAAAAACAAACATTTAGAAAGACTTAGCGATTTGAATAATGAAGAAACAAATGAAAGTCCTCTACCTTCAGATTTTGCTCAAATCGAACAAGAGTTTTTTACTGCGATTGAATTTTTACAAGAATTCAAGATGATTGAAAGCGAATATTTTATTGATGATGCCATCAAAGCCAACAAAAAAGTACTAGCAGAAGGCGCACAAGGAACGCTTTTAGATATTGATTTTGGTTCTTATCCCTTCGTAACAAGTTCGAATACGGTTTCGGCTGGTGCTTGTACAGGTTTGGGAGTTGCGCCAAGCAAAGTAAAAGAAGTATTTGGGATTTTTAAAGCCTATTGTACACGAGTAGGAAGTGGGCCTTTTCCGACTGAGCTAGAAGACGAAACAGGAGAAGCCCTTCGAAAATTTGGAGGAGAATTTGGTGCAACAACAGGAAGACCTCGTCGTTGTGGTTGGTTGGATTTACCTGCGCTGAGTTATGCTGTTATGATAAATGGAGTTACGCAACTTTTTATGATGAAAACAGACGTTCTTACGCCTTTTGATGAAATAAAAGTATGTACTCATTACAAATTAGAAGACGGAACAATTACGGACAGACTTCCTCACGATATTGTAACACAAAATATAGAACCCGTTTACAAAACTTTTGAAGGCTGGGAAGATATAGCTGAAGGAATTACTTCTTTTGAGCAGCTTCCTAAAAATCTACAAACGTATATCAAGTTTATAGAAGAAAATGTAGGTGCGCCAATTACGCTTGTTTCTTTTGGTCCTGAACGTACTGCAACGCTGATGAGAAATGAATTGCAGGTAGTTTAGAATTTATGTAAAAGTTGTTTAAACTTTGTCAATAGTCTGTAATCAGACTTTGACAATAGTTTAGATATAGTATTTGTTACTTTTAACTATTGTCAGAGTTTGCTTAGGCAAAATACTGACAAAGTTTTTTGACTGAAAAAGTCCACGATTAAAATTGTGGACTTTATTTATACAAATCTTCCTCTAAAACCATTTTCCATTTTTCAGATTCTGCAAACTCTTTGATAATTTGGTTTCTCTCTTCTAATAAATTTGTCATATAGCTTTTCAAAAAAATACTATCAGCTAGTTTTCCAAAGATTCCAAAAGGTGATTTGTATTCAAAAATATCTGTCATTTCAACTATATTTCTTGTTTTTTTGAAAATATGTTGATGCTTAAACGATTTGAAAGCTCCTTTTAGCATTTCATCTGTAAAGGAATGAGGTCTATCAAACGTTGTGATTTTTGAAGTCAGTTTTTGATATATTCCAAAATGTTTGGCTCGCCAAGTTACCCATTCATCTAAGCCAATAAGTCCAGTTGTTACACCTGCAATGGCTTCCTCATCTGTTTTTTGAGTAGAAATTTTGTGTAAATCTATACTTCTTGATAAATCAAAGACAATTTCAGGGCTGCTTTCAATGAATGTAGTGAGTTTTGTAGTTGGCATTACTTTATTTTTTAAGATTAATTTTTAATCATTTCTAGTTCTGCAAACCAAAAACCTTTTATCTCATCTTCACTTGGTAAATCACAATCTGAACTTGCTTTTATAGAAAGAGGTTTGTATAATTTTTCTCCTACTTTAATTTCTATTTTTTCAGAAAAATAAGGGGCAGAAGTGCAAAATGAATGAAACTCACCATTTTCACCACAAACATCAACTTGTTTTGGCAACCTTTGTAAAAATGAACTGTCAATTTTTTGTCCGACAAAAGATTCATCTAAAAAAGCATCACTTACACAACAAGTAACCGATTCAAAACCCTGTTTGATAAAATCATTTACTAAAAGAGTAGTATCCATTTTCCAAAGAGGAAAAACAGCTTTTATTCCTGTTTCTTTGAGTTGATTTTCTCTGTATTTTCTCAAATCTTCTAAAAAAATATCTCCAAAAATAACTGTTTCTATTCCTTTTCCTTTTAATTGATTTAGAATTACGTTCATTTTTTCCTCATATTCGTTATTTGTTCCTTCTGATAAAAAGAACTTTAACAAAGGAGTTCCGATAACTTCGGCTTGTTTTTCTAGTAATTCCTCTTTTATGCCGTGCATCGTAATTCTTCTATACGGCAAACTAAGTGTCGTGATAAGATAAACTACCTCATAGTTTTTTTCTTGTAAAACCTTTTGAAGACAATAAGCAGAATCTTTTCCTCCACTCCAAAAAAAGGCTGCTTTAGGAAGTAAATTTTTGTTTTGCATACTAGAATTTTAAAAAATAGGAGTAGATTTTTTATTCTCATCAATCGCAACAAAACTAAAACTCCCTGTAATAGCTTGTTCTCTTTTTTCGGAATACATTTCTTCTATAAAAATCTCTACGGTTACATCAAGGCTTGTATTTCCTACTCGTGAAACTTCTCCAATAAGTTCTATAATCGTTCCTGCTGGGATAGGAACTTTAAAATCAATACGGTCAGAAGAAACCGTAACTACTTTTTTGCGACTAAAACGAGTAGCTGTAATAAATGCCACTTCATCCATAAGTTGCATCGCTGTTCCTCCAAATAACGTATCATAGTGATTGGTTGTATTTGGAAAAACGGCTTTAAAAATGCTAGTTTTTGATTTTTTGATGAGTTCTTGCTTTTGTTCTTGTGTTAAGGACATAAAATTTTGTGTTTATTTTGTGTTTATTTCTGATTTTATTTTGTGTTTATTTTCTATTGCTTCCTTCATAAATCTCAAAACGCATAAAACGACATTCTAAAGAGCCATTAAACAGTTTTAATTTGGGCTTTGATGCAAGTCCGATACTTTTTGCAGCCTCCATATTCGAAGTAATGATCCACGCTGTATAACCTGCCCAGTTTTGTTTTAGTGTATCTCCAATTTCTTTATAAAACGCATTTATATCTTCGTCTTTGTCCATTCGTTCGCCATAAGGAGGGTTTATGATGATTATTCCTCGGTCTGCTTTTCGTGTCTTGAACCACGATTTATTTTCTTCTTTATTTTGCTCTAGGGCTTCTGCCTTTTGTTTTTCTTCTTCTTCTATTTCCTCTTGTGTTCTGTCTGGAGGTAATAAATCTTGAAAAGCAATATCTTTTAGCATAATGAATTTTTTTAGGTTTGCTTCAGCAATATTTGCTGCTGCTTTACGAGCTACATTTTTTGAAATTTCTCCTGCCAAAATATAAGGCATAGCCGAAGTATCTATTTTTTCCATTTCTTCATCAAAGACTTCTTCCCACAAATAAGCATCAAAATTAGACCATTTCTCAAAACCAAAAAGAGGACGAAAAGAACCTGCTGGAATATTAGCAGCCATCAGCGCAGCTTCAATAGAAAGCGTAGCCGAACCACACATAGGGTCTATAAAATCACTTTTTTTATCCCATTTTGAAAGCAAAATAAGTCCTGCTGCCAAAACTTCATTCATCGGTGCAAGATTGGTTTTGTCTCTATAACCACGCTTATAAAGTGGGTCGCCAGAGCTATTGAGCATTACCATACAAACATTATTTTTGATATATAATTGAATTCTCAAGTCTGGGTCTAGTATATCAACCGACGGACGTTTGTCGTATTTTTCTCTAAATTTATCTACAATAGCATCTTTTGTTTTTTGTTCGATATAACGAGAATGCGTAAATAGAGTTGTACTCAAAGTACAATTTATGGCTAGAGTTTCTTCAATGGAAAGATATTTTTCCCAATCTATATTTTTGATTTTATCGTATAAATCGTGTTCGTCTTTTACCTCAAATTCTGCAATCGGAACAAGCACACGAAGAGCCGTTCGAAGGCATAAATTAGCTTTATACATCATCTTCAAATCGCCCTCAAAACTTACGGCACGGTTATTCAGTTGGACATTTTTTGCGCCTAAATCTTTTATTTCTTGAAATAATATTTCATCTAATCCAAACATCGTTTGGGCAGTCATTTGGAAGGTTTCGTTGAGCATGTTGAGAGGAGATTGGGAATTGGAGATTAGATATTGGGAATGAAAATGAAAAACTTCGTTTGTATCCCACGAGCGATAGAACTAAATAAAATTCAAAGATAAAGTCTTTTTTTGAAGGCAACTAAAAAACGGAATAAAAAAGTATTCTTTCTTTGTTTTTTGTAATCAAATCATAATTCTGCCTTTTAAAACCGTACACGTACAATTTTATTAGAGTTGCAGCGCAACATAACCTTTGTAGAGTTTAATGATAGAACAATGTTTTTAGAGCAACAGAGTTGCGAAACCTTATTGGTTGCACAATAAAAGTTACGCTACTCTGTAGCTTTTAAAGAGAATAATTTTCATTTATTAGCTTTGCTAACTTCCAGTTCTACAAAGATTACGCTACTCTGTAGCTAAAATTCAGAAGAAACTGAGAAAAAAAATTGTATACGGTTTTAATATTCTACCTAAAACATTTTACGAAATAACGTATATTTGCCTATATCAAAACTACACAGCAGAAAGAATTAAATTCTTTTATGTCAATTTTGTGTTTTTTATTATAAAATTAGAATAAGAAAATTAATAGAATTAGTAAAATGAATATACATTTTATCGGAATCGGAGGAAGCGTTATGCACAATATCGCTATTAGAGAAAAACAAAATGGAAATACCGTTACAGGTTCGGACGATGCGTGGTATGACCCATCTGAAAGTCGTTTGAAAGAACATGGCTTACTTCCTCAAAAAGCAGGTTGGTTTCCAAAAAAAATTACTTCTGATTTGGATAAAATAGTGTTAGGAATGCACGCAAAGGCAGATAATCCAGAGCTTTTGAAAGCACAAGAGTTAGGTTTGAAAATTTATTCGTATCCAGAATATATTTATTCACTTGCAGAAAATAAAGAGCGTGTAGTCATTGCAGGAAGCCATGGCAAAACGACGATTACGGCTATGATTATGCACACATTACGACTTCAAAGTTATCATTTTGATTATCTGATTGGTGCGTATGTAGAAGGATTTGACTCTACAGTTCAGCTTTCCGATGCACCTATTATTATCATTGAAGGCGATGAATACCAAACCTCTCCGTTAGACACAACTCCTAAATTTTTACATTATAATCATCATATTGGTGTTTTGAGTGGTATTGCTTGGGATCATGCCAATGTGTATCCTGATTTTGAAGGATATAAAAAACAGTTTCGTTTGTTTGCTGAAAATTCGGTAAAAGCAGGCGTACTTATTTATAATGAGGAAGACAAACTGGTAAAGAAAATCGTAGAAGGAAACGAAAAAATCCATTTTGATACGATTCAGTTGCCTTATACAACGCATCCGTCAAGTGTGCAAGAAGGAAAAACATTTTTGAAAACAGAGCTAGGACAAATGGAAGTTGCTGTTTTTGGAGAACATAATATGTCAAATCTGAATGCTGCAAAAATTGTTTGTAGAAGATTAGGAATTAGAGAAAGTCAGTTTTATGATGCGATGATGTCGTTTAGAGGAGCTTCAAAACGCCTTGAACTCGTAGGAGAAAATGACCAAATGCACGTTTTTAAAGATTTTGCTCACTCGCCTTCCAAAGTAGAAGCAACTATTAAAGCAGTAAAAAAACAATATCCAAAACAGCGTTTGACAGCTTGTATGGAACTGCATACATTCAGTAGTTTGAATCAAGATTTTATTGGAGAATATGCAAATACAGCGAATGCAGCCGATACAGCAGCCGTTTATTACAACCCTGAATATGTAGAAGCGAAAGGATTACCAGCCATTTCGAAACAAGATTTGAAAGATGCTTTTAAAAGACAAGATTTAGAAGTTTTTACTACGATTGATGAATTAGAATCTTTTTTAGTAGCTCAAAATTGGAAACAAAATAACCTTTTGATTATGTCTTCTGGAAAAATGGGAGGAATGAATATTGAAAGTTTGGCAAATCAATTATTAGGATAAAAAAATAGTTAATTTGTAGGGAAAAGGCACGCCTTTTCCTAAACATATTGTGTATTTTTAATTGAACCATAAAATACCAACTAGGAAAAGGCGTGCCTTTTCCCTACTGCTTGATTTTACCCACGAATAAATTCGTGGGTTTTATTTTGTAATTCTAATTTATAAACTCAAAAATCATCTTTGAAAGTTCTGCAATAAGTGCATTATTTACATCATTACTTTCTGTTGAATTTTTTATAAAAATAGCTATTGCATAACTTTTGGTTGGTGTAACGACGATTCGAATATCATTTTCGGCTGCTTTAAGTCCAAACTCTTCTCCTTCTTTTGCATCTTTACGAAACGAACTTCCTGTTTTGTGTCCTAAAATAATGCTTTCTTTTTGTGGCAAACCTGCTTTTAGTTTATTGCGCCCTGTTTGGGTTTCGATTAATATTTTCCATAAAAAATCTTGTGTTTCTTTTTTTAGAATATTTCCTTGATAGAAATGTTTTAATAAAAGAACGGCATCAAGTGGAGTTGTTGTATTTAGATATTGATTATCAAAAGTTTCGTGCATTTTTTCCTCACTAGCTGTAATAATTGTGTTTTTCAATCCCCATATAAGAAAGTAATTTACTTAGTTGTATAGGAAGCCCTTTTGTCAATTCTTTTTCATAATCTTCTTTGTATATTCTTCGTAAATTTTTCTTCAACGGCTAATAGGTTTCTTCCAACAGATCTGATTTTGTAATAAATAATTCGTCATTCAAATCAAACTTTCCTTTATCAATTTCTTTCAAAATAGCTAGTGCTAGATGAAATTTGTAAACGCTCATTGTGGGAAAAGCCTCTGTTTTTGACCTAAGTAACCTAGCCTCTAAGTTATTATTAGAGTAAACTTGGTTAAAACCACCAGCATTTTTTTCTCTATCAATTTCTATTACTGAAATTCCGATTGTTAAATCTAGTTGTTTCTCTTTTAGATAAGATTCTACTTTACTAGATAAGGATATTACTTTTTTACCATCAATATCATATTTGATTTTCTGACCAAAACAATTTCCAAAACTCAATAAAAAAATAAAACAAACACACAGAAAAAGGCGAAAATAGATTTTCATAGAATAAAGTGAACAGAGAGTGAACAAAATTTTAATACAATTTTACAAAAAAATTTTAAATATTGATAAAATTAACTATCTTAACTAGCTCAAACCAAAATGCTACTTTATTATGAATAATACGCTACCCCTTTTACTTTTATTTTATTTAATTTGTTTTTCCTCCTTCGGACAAATAGATTCTCTTCAAAACGAACTTTATAAGTTTTCTTTAGACGAACTTACCGAAGCTGAGGAAACTGAAACTGCCATTAGTGTTGCTTCCAACATTAGTACAGACGAAAACAAACAACCTGCTGCTGTAACTACAATTACTCAAAAACAGCTTCAGCTTAGTTCTGCTCGTACACTTGCAGAGGCTCTAACACTTTTTGTCCCTGGTTTTTTTCTTGTAGAAGACCAAGATGATAATATAATAGGTTTTCGTGGACTTGCGCCTGACAACAACTCAAAAGTAATGCTTCTCATCAATGGACATAGTGTAAATACAGAATTTTTTTGGGGACCTGCTGATGCCATTCTCAATAATACAAACTATGATTATATCGAAAGAGTAGAGGTTATTCGTGGTGCAGGGTCGGTTACACTCGGACAGGGCGCACTTTTGGGAGTTATAAATATTGTTACAAAACAAGGAGAGTTTGGCAAAACAGAGGGGCTTGCACGAGCAAATATGACGGCAGGTTTTGGATTGGATGGAGCTTTGAATGGTAGTTTTGATGCTCAACTTCGTTCTGGGGATTTGAAAAGTTATTTTTATATTTCTACAAGTCGTTATAATGGACAAAAACTCAGAAATGATGGCTGGGTTTCTCAACAAGGAAATCAAGGTTTTGCAGGTGGACAGGTAACAGATATTGGTCTTCGTCTTCGCAAATCGGAAAGTGTTTTGATGACTGGAAATATTGAATACAAAAATTTTAAAATTGAGGCGACTTATACCGACCAAATACGAGATTTATATAATTTTTACAGAGATAGAAATGTTTTTAATCAAGAATTATTGAGTATCACAGGTTCTTACAACTTTAACCTTAGCCAACACGCAAATTTGAAAGCCGAAGTAAATTATGCTCAAGATAATTTTGCGCTTTTTTCTGTTATCGGAACAGCAATGGGAGGAACTCGTGAAGACCGTTTGGGAGGAAAATTGCTTTTAAATTTGAACGACTTAATTCCGAACAATAAATTAGCCATAGGAGCAGAAGCACGAGTTTTTCAGATGGGAAAAACAAATAATCAAAATAATAATTTTATAGCAAATAAAATAGGTGCTTTTGACCCAACGACAGCAAATCAAGTTTTGACAATGGGTTTCAGAAAAGACATACAAGTTTTTAGTCTTTTTGCCGAAGATTATTATAATTTTTCTGATAATTTAGAGGTTTTTGGTGCTTTTCGTTATGATAATCATCCTTTTTGGGGTAATAATATTTCGCCTCGTATTGGTGCTATTTATTCTCCAACAGAAAAATTTATTACTCGTATTTCTTATCAAACAGGTTTTAGAGGTGCAGTAGGTTTGCATTACACAGGTGGATATAATGGAGATGGTTTTTTGCGTGCTGATAATTATGGGCGTGTAAATGGAGCAAATATTCCTATTTTTGATGATAATGGAAACCCAACAGATAACACAGAAACAAATATTCCGACCGTAAAACCAGAGAGAATAAACGGAATTGAGGGTTCATTTACTTATTTACCTTCCAAAAAATTAAAATTTAATGCTGTTGCTTTTTTTAATGGTGTAACCAATGTAATTGATGTAGGTGTAATTTATCGTAATCCTGATAATATTGTTTTAGATGAAATTGGAACAGACCAAGCAGGCGATTGGAATGGGTTTTGGTATTTCAAGAATACACCGGGAAGTTTTAATCAAGTGGGTTTGGAAACCTCAATGACTTATTCTCACGATATATGTAATTTAATTTTGTCGCATTCTTTGGTAAAGGTTTTTGGAGCAACAGACGAGCAAAAACAAATTGCACAAGGAGGAAATAGTATGTATTTGGCTAGTGGAGATAATGAAACTCTACACTTTAAAGCCTATCCAGAAAGTGTTTTTCGCAGCAATTTTATTGTAACTCCTATTTCAAAACTTTCTTTTGGATTGAATGCGCTTTATTACAGCAAATGGTATTCGCCTATCGGAACGGTTGCAGACGGTGGACTTATCGTAAATCTTTCTTCTCAATGGAATATTACCAAAACGATTCAATGGGGAGTTTCTGTCAAGAATTTACTCAATGAAAAAAATCTTTCGCCTATGAATAGCAATGCAGGAGGAGAAGATATTTCATCAGGAACACCAGCTTGGGAAACTACGACAGGGTGGACTACGATACGACTTAATTTTTAGAAAACAAGTGAAAACCCTAAGTATCTTAATAAGACACTTAGGGTTTAAATTTAAAACACAATTTTTATATCCTCTTTGTAATGTTGCAATGTTCCGTTTAGGCTTGCTGTCCAACCATCGATAAATACATTCCCTTTTTTAATCGCTTCTGCAAAATCTTCTTTGCTAATTTTTTCACTATTGGTAATGTAATAATGGTTGCCTATTTTATAAATGCAATCTTCTAAAACCATTTCAGGAACTTGTGTAGGCTCGTCCAAACCCACCGTAAAAATCATATTATAAATACGACTTAATGTATCAATTTCATTTTGATTTATTGAAATTTGACCTGTTTCTTCATCAGCTTCTAGCTTTGTAGCCTCCAAACTATCAAAAACTTTAAAACCAATATCTGGAACTTGTTTTTTGTCTTCTTCAAACATTCCACTTTTACTGTTTTCTGTTTCAATTTCTTTGGCTATTTTATCTCCTGCACGTTTCAAACGCTCTATGGTAATGCTTGAAATGACAGTTTCTAAATTATTCTCCTCACAAAACTCATACGCTGGCTCGCCTTTTTTGATAGGCTCATCTATCTGACACAAGATAAACTTTCTATTCCCTCCGTCCTTTGCATTCAATCGCATAACTGCCTCGCCTGTTGTGCCACTGCCTGCGAAGAAGTCTAGAATTATATCGTTTTTTTCAGTACTTAGTTTAATAGCTCTTTTCAATAGTTCAATAGGCTTAGGCGTTTCAAAGACGTTTTCACCTAATATATCATTCAGTTTTTTTGTCGCTCCTGATGTGAAAAACTTATTATCCCACCAAGTTGTTACTGTTTGTTTTGAATTTTCAGCGTCTGACTTGTAATATTTTTGTTGCAAATTTTTTTCTGTTTTAACAATTAAACCTTTGTCAAATTTTTCTTGCATAGTTTTTTCTGAAAATCTCCAATATCCTGTAATTCCAAGAAAAGTATAATGAGGATTGCCTTTTCTAGCTCCTCCCGGTCCATCAACTGGTACTAATTTATACTCTCCTTTATCATCTTTAAGCTTAAAATTATCAAGGTTTTTTTCTACACCGAAAGATTGACGTTTATCAAATATAATTTGTTGATTTTTTGCATATAACAAAATGAAATTATGGTTTGAAGAAATGATTTTATCATTTGATATTGATGCTCTTGATTTAACGCATATATTTCCCACAAAATTCTCTTCGCCAAAAATCTCATCACAGAGAAGTTTTAGGTTTGCTTGTTCGTTGTCGTCAATAGAAATAAAAATAACTCCGTCTTGGCTCAATAAATCTCTTGCTAGTAATAAGCGAGGGTACATAAAAGCAAGCCAGCCGTTATGGCTTTTTTTGGTTTTGAAACTAAAATCCATTCTGTCAAAGTCTTTTTCGCTTAGGTTTTGTAAGCCCAATACTTCGGCTTCTTCTTTATCAAACCTATCAGGATATACAAATTCGTCTTTTGTAGTATTGTAAGGAGGGTCAATGTAGATACACTTTATTTTATTGGTATAATGACTTTTCAAGATTTTTAGACTGTCTAAGTTATCGCCTTTCAAGACCAAATTTTGTGTAGTGTCTATATTTTTGCTTCGTTTTGTGTTTAATTGAAGTTCTTTTTCTGTTTTTTGAGCATACTTGGCACGAGCAAAATTTCTTCCTACAAAATTGAGTCCGTAGCCATTTACTTTTTCATCGATAGGCAAACCCAAGACGTTTTTTAGTTCGTCTAGTTTGAGTTCGTTATCACGAATTACGTTAGGGTAATTTTCTTTGAGAAATTTCCACAACTTATTTTCGTTGTTTTCTTCTACAACGTTAAATCCTGCGTTTATGAATTCTTTTTTTTCCATTATTTTATATTTTTTTTTAAATTAACCACATAGGTATATAGGAATACGTTTTTTTAACCACATAGGTACATAGGAATACGTTTTTTTAACCACATAGGTATATAGGAATACGTTTTTTTAACCACATAGGTATATAGGAATACGTTTTTTTAACCACATATGCACATAGAAAATGCTTTATTTTTTTTTGAACTGAATTTTAACCACATAGGCACATAGAAAATGCTTTATTTTTTTGAT
>Ga0100402_1002178_pt1 | contig 22172 bp, 21 predicted proteins | sample CryGeyme20150102_FD_80419 | JGI IMG/M metagenome (GOLD analysis project Ga0100402, IMG submission 80419) | Groundwater microbial communities from Crystal Geyser aquifers in Utah, USA - Crystal Geyser metaG 2015-0102 | ecosystem: Environmental > Aquatic > Deep subsurface > Groundwater | place...
AATAAAGACGCTCTGCGTCAACAGCTCACTAAGCTTGGAGCTGTGTGTACGCACCCACGACGTCTGATGAGGAGAAAAGCGTATCCAGTTGCTAATCATGGTGTAGATAGCAAATATTTTAGAGTGAGGGACGAATGAGAGATCAATGGGAATAGAAAGATTACTTGTACATACAAACAAGTTTGAGATACCTCAGATATCAACGCTGTCCAAGAGATTGAAGTGTCGGTGAGTGATTATGATGCGATGAATGCAATATTTGAAGCTATTGGACACACACCCAAAGCTATCCAAGAATCATATAGAGAAGAACGAAAATTGTCTGACGGTTGTGCATGTATGATCGACCAACGACCTGGCACAGAGTGTTTTGTAGAGATTGAGTGAGTTGATGAAACAACGGTACGTCATCGATCCAAGACCCTATGATTTGAACGAGAATCGTGAATATTTTGAACTGTTGTCGATGTATACCAAAAGTTTTTGGGTACAGAGAGGGATTTTATTGCCAATTATCCTAAACTTACATTTGATAATCCTCCGGTTTTATCTACTTCATAAACTATGGCTGTAAATAAGTCTTCGCGTTCACTTTGGATAGATTTTGTAATGATAGTTTTTGAGATTGCATGATATGCTTTTGTTGCATGATGAGTTGTGTGACTGCTTAACAATCAATTTGGTCGAGACGTTATGCTCAAAATCTGATGAAGTCGTATTGAAGTATGAGATGATCCTTATGTCGCATCATCGTTTATAGTTCTATGATTGTTGGTGATATTTGCCTTTTGGATAACATCCAAAATTCGATTCAAAGTCTGGTATACTCTCAATAAAAGTATGTTACGAACAGTATGTGGTATATGCGCATTGTTGATTGCTGTGTGATTTGGGTATCTTGTGACCTATCTTGAATGATGAGCATGACCTCAAGCTGCAATCCAATGAGATTTACAAACAATTGTTGATATTTACAAGACCGCAGACACACAAAACAAAAAAATATCTGACGAAGATGAACGTACGATGCTTCTTAATGCAGCTCAACGTGGACACACGGACATAGTAAATTTTTTGTTGACGCAATGAGTAGCTCCAGACACGCATAGAGATGACTGACTTCCTGTGAGTCATGTTGCTATGTTGTGGTGAGATCCAGATTCTGTTCGTGCATTGCTTGATGCATGAGCAGATATACACGCTCGTAGTCCATCCAACGGCAACACATTGTTGATGGATGCGCTGGCGCGCACCGACTATCAAAACGATCAACAACAAATCGATATTGTTTCTGATTTGGTAGCTGCAGGCAGTGACCTTGACGCCAAAGATGATTTTGGAAATTCTGTTGTAGATCTTGCTTCAAGATATAACCTCCAACATCTCGTCCAACAATAAGCTTTATTCCGTCTTATATTTTCTAATTACTAATAATAACTGAGATTTTTTTATTAGAGTATATGCAAATGAAAAACTGAGCAAATAATTCTTTAAAACCATCTTTAGTTTCTATAAACACTAAAATTGCGTCATTAGTAGTTTTTGTTTCTATGATATTTTCTAATTTTACTGATACATATGCGCAGTATTCATCCAAGTATTATGCTTCTGAAGATGAACGTAAAGCTGTATTGTTTAATATATTTGAATCAAATATTGAGTATGTCAAATATAATGTCTATCAAAATAAGGTTGTAGCACTAATACGTGAAGATTATTTTGCTTCAATCAAGAGCTTGCAGCTTGCAACTTTGCAAATAGCTAGTATACGTACCGATATAGTTGCTGAGTATGATATTCTTTTGAATGCGTATAGAAAAGAATTAGTTCAAAAAAATGATCATAAGTATATAAAAAATACTTTTATAGATAAAATTCATGAATTAGAAACTCGCAAAGAAAAGATTGATTCTATATTGACAGAAATTGCTATGGTTTTTCCATACCATGTTGTATTGTCTATCAAACAGGATCTTGATTCAATGATTGTTACCAATGAAGCTCAAATTAAAAATGCTATGAATTATACTGATGTGACATACTATTATACAAATGAAGTGAAGAATGATTATATCGATGCTGAAATTAGTGATGAGAAAAAGATAAAGGAGCTTTCTGCTCATGTTAGTTTACTGATATCAAAAATATCTGAATTTGTTCAAGCTTTACAAAAAGTATAAGAGTTCATCTGATATATTGCTCTATTATACCCCAAAAAATCTGACTGTACATCCATTGCGGTCAGATTATTTATTTTATCTTGAAATTTATAAAAATAAATGTATTGTACTAGTGTTTTAGTTTAGTAGAACAATAATGCAAAAAACACAAAAGAATATACAAAAAATACTCAAAGATCGCAAAAAACTAGTTAGTTGGTTGCTTTTGGAGGCAAAAGATGAATCTGACATGTATGATATTCTTGAAGATATTTTGACGCCAGCAGAGATTGTCGAGATCGGAGAGAGGATTATGTTGATGCAAGAACTCAAAACATGAAAGTCACAAAGACAAGTCGCAGAAGATCTATGAATGTCAGTAACGACAGTCAATAGAGGAGCAAGAATTTTGACATACGGAACATGAATCATGGATAAACTGCTCTAGATAAAAATCTAAAGCAATATATAAAAAAACCACAAAGTAATAACTAACTAAAATAACTAAAACTAAACATACAGGTTGCCTGTTCAATTTATTATCATCTACTTATTATGACACAAGATTTTACCCCAAAAGATATCCAAAAATATTACGGTCAGTATGGTGGGATGTTTGTTGCACAACCAATGACTGTCGCACTCGAAGAAGTTGCAAATGCATTTCGTACGCACTATCATACACAAGACTTTCAACAAGAACTTGCGTATCATTTTGAAACATTTGCATGACGTCCAACACCCATCACTCACCTCAAAAATATCAGTGATGAGTTATGATGAGCACAAATCTACCTCAAAAGAGAAGATCTGACTACTATTGGTGCACACAAAATCAATCACGCAATTGTACAAGCAATGCTTGCACAAAGAATGGGCAAAAAGTTTTTGATAGCAGAGACGTGAGCATGAATGCACGGAGTTTCAACCGCTACTGTAGCTGCTAAGTTTGGGATGACTGCAAAGGTTTTTATGTGAAGTGTTGATGTTGCTAGGCAAGCTATGAATGTCCAAAAAATGGAATTGATGGGTACAGATGTGATTTCTGTACAAGATGGAACAAAAACTCTCAAAGATGCAGTGACTGCAGCTCTCAAATACCGAATGAATAACCTGTCAGATTCGTATTATTTGTTATGATCTGCATTGTGACCATATCCCTATCCTCACGTCGTAAGAGAATCTCAAAGTGTTGTTGGAAAAGAATGTTTGCAACAATTTGAACAAGTCGCACACAAAAAAAATCCTGACTATATCATGGCGTGTGTGTGATGATGATCAAATGCAATCGGTATATTTGCGCCATATCTAGACAATCATGATGTCAAACTTATAGGTGTAGAAGCAGCATGAATTTCAAAAGATCACAAATGAAAACATGCAGTTAGAATTACATGACAATGAGCTCATAATGGAATTTACCACGGATACAAATCGATATTTTTGCAAGATGATAGTTGAAATATTGCACATACACATAGTGTGAGTGCCTGACTTGATTATCCATGAATTGGTCCAGAACATGCGTTTTTGGCAGATGCATGACGTGTTAGTTATGAATCTGCAACTGATGAGGAAGTTATGGATGCCTTTGCTTTGACAGCTCACAAAGAATGAATTTTGTCTGCATTGGAATCAGCTCACGCTTTGGCACATGCCTACAAAGTAGCACCAACTTTTTCAAAAGATACCACAGTTTTGGTGAATTTATCCGGAAGAGGAGACAAAGATTTGCACACTGTTGAAGAATATATGAGTTCACACTAATTTTTTATTATTGTTATTTGTCCATGTTATCTAAGTTAGATCGTTATTTTGATCCTCAAAGATTGGTGTTTTGTCCGTATGCAATGCCTTGTTATCCAGATAATGCAACGTACAAGAAATACATAGACGCACTTGTTGTGTGATGAGCAAGCATGATTGAAATTCAGATTCCATTTTGTGATCCTGCTGCAGATGGAGTTGTGTTGACCGCGATTCATGATAAGATTGTCTCTGAGTGAATAACTACGCAAGACGCTTTAGATATGATTATCTATGCCAAAAAAACATACCCAGATGTATGAATTTGCGTGATGAGCTATGCAAACTCAGTATTCAATTATACATGACCTTCTACACTCGTATGTGAAAACGGTCAGCTTCCATTTTTGGCATTTTTGTCAGAGCATGGTGTTGATGCGTTGTTGGTTCCGGATATACCTGCTGAAGAGATACAGGCGTTGCCTGATTATGGAAACGTAGCATCGGTGAGAATCGTCTCAGAAAACCTTTCTGATCAACAAATCAAAACAATTGCTGACAGTACAACATGATTTTTGTATGTATTGACGACTATTGCAACCACATGATGAACTATCAAAAAAAATAATTTACCTGACTTTATTGCAAGAATTAGATCCATTGTCTGACCTGACAAAAAGTTGGTCGTATGATTTGGTATTAGGGACGCTCAAGATATTGAGTCATTACGTCAGTTAGAGGTAGATGGATTTGTGATTGCTTCTCAGTTGATGAGAGAATTGCAATCATGATGAGTTGCTCAAGTTGTGTCATATATTACGTCGCTACAGATATAATTTTATACTCATTGTTCGTATGTCTAAACTTCAAGAAATAGTTGAACATAAAAAGCAAGAACTACAGCAACAGCAATCAGATTGATATCATTTTTTGATGACGTTTGCATCCAAGGCATATCCTGGTGTGATTGCAGAAATTAAACTCTCATCACCAAGTTTTGATTTGTCAGACAAGATAAGTTGGCAACAGCTAGCCCATGCGTATATTGATCATGATGAGGTGCGTGCTATTTCGATTTTGACAGACAAAAAATACTTTTCATGAGATATCACAAGAGCAACGTATATCAAAAATCATACATCCAAACCATTGTTATTCAAAGAATTTGTCATTAGTACAAAGCAAATAGATGGTGCGTATTTTTATGGGTATGATGCCTGTTTGTTGATAAAAAAATGTCTTAGCGACGATGAATTGTTGTTATTGACCTTGTATGCTCAAGCAAAATGAATTTGTCCTGTGGTAGAAATCGACAACTCAGAAGATTTGGCTATTGTGATACAGCTTGTTGATCGTATTAGATCTATGAGTTCTAAACACAACGACTTGATAGCAATATGAGTCAATTGTAGAGATCTCACAACGATGAACATTGACAGAAAAAACCATCACAGCATTATATCAGACTATGAGCAACAACTTCAAAATATACATATATTCGCTTTTTCGTGAATAGAATCGCTTGAACAAGTAGAAGAATACAAAGACCTATACAATTGAGTTTTGATTTGAACAAGCTTTGTCAAATCTCTCCTCCCAACATAAAATAAACGCAACATATCACATATTTTTTTATAATTCTCTGTTTGCCATGCATACACCAGATACACCATTTGCATATATATGTCAGTGAGATACTGTACATTTGTACACATGAGATCTCAAACAATATAGTACTCTTGATGAATTGCGTCCATCTAGTATTGTAATGATTCCTTTTTCTCAAGTTTTTGAAAAAAATTATGCTTTTGTTGGACATCGTTTGCCACTCTTGGCATTGGAGATAAAAAACAAAACAACGATGACCAAACATGCATGTATACAATCTCTTGATACGGCTTCATTTACGCTGAGTCAGCCAACGCATGTTTCTCTTCACCAAGAATCCCATCAGATTGACGACATGATTTATTCTAATTTTAGCGATGAAGACTATACACAAGCTATAGATACAGTAATCAAAAAAGAAATTAAAGCATGAGGTGAATGACCAACATTTGTTATTTCAAGACAGTTTTACACAAAAATTACTGATTGTATTCCGCAACATATCAACAAAATTTTTGCCGATTTACTGTTGGCGGAAGAAAATGCACATATGACGTTTTTGTTTTATGATGGAGAGGAGTATTTTGTGTGATCTACGCCAGAAGCTCACTTGAGAGTCAAAGATAATCTTGCAATGATGAATCCGATTTCATGAACATTGCCAAAACGTGATATCAGTCAGATTGATTCTTTTTTGGAAGACAAAAAGGAAATAAACGAGTTGTTTCAAGTAACAGACGAAGAAATCAAAATGATGTCTGTAATTTGTAGCAAATGATGAGCAGTTCGTTGACCTATGCTCAAAGAAATGAATTCTGTCATACACACAGAATATTATCTAGAATGAACTCTTTCTATGTCAGTTATAGACGCTTTGCGTACAAGTATGTTTGCAGCCACGCTTGTGTGAGCACCAGTTGAAAATGCTTGTCGTATTATCAAAAAATATGAACCAACGTCGAGATGATATTATGGATGATGTATTGCGGTATACGGGCAAGATGGAGATGCTGACTATTTGGATAGTGGAATTTTGATTCGTACTGCCAAGATTAGCAAAACATGATATGTCGTGTTGCAAGTATGAGCATCACTTGTAGAGTATTCTAATCCTGCCAAAGAATGCGAAGAAACTCACGCCAAAGTTAGATGATTTGTTCGTATTTTGCAATGAGAACTTACGAAATTTGAAAAAAAATTACCTGACATCTCTCCTGACAGACTCGATGCAAGGAATAAACAGCTATCACGTTTTTTGCTCCAACCTCAAGCTCCCAAATCAAAAATAAATAAAACATTATTATTGTTGTACAATAGAGATGACTTTTTGTATACGTTTGGTCATATGTGTAGCAATATGTGATATACAGTTTTGCACAAACATATGGATGATTTGCATCTTGAAGATCTCAAAGATATAGATTGCGTTGTTGTATGACCGTGACCGTGAGACCCAAGAAAAATGACAATGAAACACGCAAAGATACAAATGATACTACAAAACAACAAAAAAATATTGGGAATCTGTTTGTGACATCAATTGGTATGACATGTCTTGTGATTTATGGTAGGACCCAAACAACAAGTAACACAATGAATAGCACAAGATATTGAGATTGATAATGTGACCTATCGTATGGGGTATTACAACAGTTTTTGTGTCAAACCAGACAAATTTAATACGCAATATCGTACTATTCAAAATAGCTTCGGAGAAGCGGATCTTCTTATATGAAAAAACGTTTATACTATGCAGTTTCACCCAGAAAGTCTTTTGAGTTATGATGGGTATGAGTTTATCGAAACTACTCTCAAAAGTTTTGTTTAGATTTATTTGCCAACAAACTAATGGATTCTACACGTCACTGTATCAATTTTCCTAGTTCAGACCCCAAAAGTCTAATACAAATTCAGACGTTTTTGAATGGAGAATTTTCTATAGTACTTGATCCACAACTTACAAAAACAACTATTGACCTCGTGATAAAATACACAGATTCTACAACCTTGTTTCTGTTGCAACTTCTTGCTGATGCGTTGCGTAGACAACATTGTAATGTTCATACACTCTATGTACCTTATATGCCGTATATGAGGCAAGACAGAACAACTACCAACAACCATGCATTATCTGCAAAAGTTGTAGCTCAGATTCTAGATTGATTTGCTGCGACTTCGATTCGTTTGTTGCACCCGCACAGCAGTCAGCTGCAAGGATTTTTTGTGACGAATGTCGAGCATGTCGACCCAACTGCGTATTATGCAGACCATATATTATCTTCAAAAAAATCATCTGACCAGATGTGTGTTGTTGCTCCTGATGCGTGAGCGGTCAAATCTTGTAGGTTGCTTGCAGACTATGTAGGTGCAGATCTTGTCTGTGTAGAAAAAACCAGACAAGCATGAAAAACGTCCAAAAGTTTGCAACTTTGGTGAGACGTCAAATGAAAAGCATGTGTTATTTATGATGATATGATCGATGGAGGAGGAACAATTGCGTGAGCATTGAACTTGTTACATGATGCGTGAGTCTGAAATGTTGTAATATATATTACTCATGGATTATTTTCTGGATATGCACATACAAAATTTGATACATTGTATCAGCAAGGACGTTTCGAATTTTTGTACGTTTCTGATTCGCTAGAAAGGCACGAGCAATATTCACGAAAAAAAATACTACCCATTGTTGATGATGTGTTGTGTGTGTGATAGTTTTTATTTGTTATTTTTGTTATGTTAGGATATATCAAGGATTTATTGGATCCACATATGCCAGAACTCGAAAAGGTGAGCTTGTTGCAAGAGATGGAGTCTATGACGCCAACACCAGAATCACTGGCAGAAGTTGTTTTGTTTATCAAAAAAACACAAACCTTTGGTTTTGCATACCCCAACGCGATAGATTTTGTTGGTACATGAGGATCTGGGCTTCCAAGAATCAATATTTCTACACCCGTAGCTGTTTTGTTGTCTAGATTGTGACATACTGTTGCTAAACATGGAAATAATGCATCGAGTTGACGTGTTTGAAGCTTTGATGTTTTGGAGCAACTTGACTATCCTATCCCACAAAATGATGATGAACTTCGTTCGGCTCTTGCCTCATCGCATCTTGTGTTTTTGCATGCAAAGAAGTTTTACCCCATTATGAGACATGTGGCTTGAGCTCGCAAAGCATATTGAAAGCCCACAATTTTTAATCTTTTGTGACCGCTTTTGCATCCACTAGATCTTGATTATCAAGTTATATGATGTAGTGATGAGCAATATATGCATCTTATGGCTCGTACCTCGCACATTTTGTGAAGAAAATATATCTATGTGATTAGAGGACACAATTGATTAGACAAAGTAACTCTTACTTGACCTACAAAAGTCATTTCTCTCAAAAATGGGATTCTGACAGAATTCGATGTTCAGCCGGAGGATTTTTGATTTGCTACTATTGCACATTTTGATCAAATTGCATGATGAGACTTAGAACAAAATCTTTCTATTGTGCGTTCGATTTTGGATGGTACGTGCACAACTGCGCATGCAGATCTTATTGCTGCTAACTGAGCGCTAGCTTTACATTTGCTATGAGCTGTTTCTGACCTCAAGCAATGAGCAAAACTCATGCAACAAGCGATGTCGTTGTAGTATTTTTTTTGATACTTCTTTATACTGTTTTTTGGCATGACACTCGAATCTCCTTCACACGCCAAACTATTGAAAGCATGTTGAGTTACTGATATACTCGCGTCATATAATCACATGGACTATCTGGGTTTTAATTTTGTCCCTACATCCAAGAGGTATATTGATAGCGAGAAAGCTCAGCTTATTTTGCAAGATATGCACTCCAAATATGCCTCTGTTATTCCCGTTGCTTTATTTCAAAATCATACATTTTGAGATATACAAAAAATTACTCAACTGACTGGAATCACGACAATCCAGTTGCATGGTGATGAGACTCCTGATTTTGTGCGCGAGTTAGTTGCTACGTGACATACATGTGTCAAAGCACTTCCGTATACCCAGCGTCACAATCGAGAACTCTACAAGGACTGTGTCAGTTTGTTTATTTTTGACGCACCGATAGCATGATTATGACTGTGATATGATTACAATATTCTCAATGACGTCCCTGTAGAATGTAGATTTTTGGTTGCGTGAGGAGTTACGATCGACAATGCAAAAAACATTTGTGAGACAGTTCCACATGCAGTAGGCATTGACGTTGCATCGTGAGTTGCAAAAGATAGAAATATTGATCCATACAAGGTAGAGGAGTTATACAAGATGATCAGATAGTATATAATTATTCATCATAGAGTATTTCGTATTTTCATTCTCTAATACAGCATAATAGCTCTTCTTTTTGTTTGATAGATTGTGCTTTGTATGCTTTTGCAGAAGATAACTCTTTGTAGACAACAAATGCTTCAGAGAGCTTGTGTTGGAGAGATTGCTTGAGAATACTACTAGTTTTTTGTCATTCTTGTGATAACTCCCTCTCAATTTCCAACGATAAATTACTTTTTATATGTTCAACCATTTTTGCAAGCGTATCCTCTGTGTATATTCTTTCTGCCAAGAGATTATATTTTCAATTATTTGTCTTAAATTGTATTCACATAAGTTTTTTCATTATTTAATATTGTCGTTAATTTTTTTATAAAAGTTTTTTTATTCTCTAGTAAATTCTTTTTTGAGTATTTTTTTTATGATAATGTTATAGGTATATATTTTTTCTGATTCCATTGTCATGGTTTCCAAAAGTTCATTTTGGACAGCAAGAGATTCATTTGTGTTAGATTGATCACTTTTATATCATTCCAATACAGTTTGCAGTTCTTTAATATGTTTTTTTGAAATTTCTATTTCTTTGACCAAATAATCTTTGAGATTATTTGTGCTCGATCAAGAAAACTTATATTCTCTATCTGCTATGCTTATTTTATACACATACTGCAATGTTGATAGATTAGAAAATTAAATAAGAATATTACTTATATAATTTATTTACCAAAAGAGATTGCAATACTTTTCTTATTATTTTTTGGTAATTAATAGCTGTATGCCTTTAGTATTATATTTTTCTTCTAACTTTTTATGCACGTTTCTATACAATTCTGTTTGACGGAGTTCTTCGCCGTTTCTTTGTGCTCATATAAAGTTTCACAGTCCTGTTGCATCCAAATAATCAATCAAAATTGCGTCTATTTTTACTATTTTATCTATTCTTGTTTTTCTGTTCAGGTTATTTATAGCAATAAACTCACTTAGATATGTGGCTTTTTGCTCTGGACTATACTTTAAAAAAATATCTAAACCTACTCAGTGACAGATTGCCATATCTCTTTTTTTATTAGCAATGCGTACTCTTATTGCAGCTGGTTTTATATATCAGTCATATGTTTCTCATCCTGTTGAGCTATTACTATTTACTGCTTCAGGGTCTCGCAATTTTGATATTTCGATAGCATCATGTGGGTTTGAGACTTCAAACAATATAATTACAGATTCGTACTCTTTGAGATCTCATGGATGGGATGGTAGGTCAGTTCTCATTCTAATCAAAGTGCAAAAATGAATCATAAATGCTCCTTGAGAGAGTTTCTTGTTTTCGGAGAGATATTATCTCGTTGCAATTGAATTTCCATGGTTCAATCTTCATGTTTTACTGCACGTAATCAATTACTAGCTTGCAAATCACTTTTAATTTGTTTCGCACCAATCAAGGTTTTTTTTTGTAAATTTTTTAAATCTTCTTTTGTTTTTTCATTGTATGTATTTTTAATGTTATTATTTTCATTTCAAGATCTGTCTTTTGTATAAAAATACAAGCCTCAAAAGAAGAGTGTACTAATGAGTGATATTATCATAATTTTTTTTAGTTTTTTAACTATCTCTGGATTGTTATTCCCCACCTCATCTTCTTGTATTAATATCTCAAATACTTTTGTACCATTTGTATTATATAAGTTATTCCGGTCATCTTCAAAACATTTTTCTTTTTTGCTTATGTCATTAAGTGCCTTCTCTAATCATATATCTACATGTGTATTACAGAAATTAATAAGTTGATCTCGATTCTCTATATTTCCAAGATCGTTTATAACTAGTTCTGTTTTTTCAGATTCCAGTTTATATATATTTTGTATATTTGCCTTTAGTTGAGTTATTTCTTCTGCAGTTACAATCAATGTTGCATCTTTTTTATTTATTTTGTCCTGTTGTTTTTCTTTTTCTTCTCCTTCTAGTTTTGGTAAATAGTTAATAAGTTTGTTTTGTGATACTATAGCATTTTTATAATCTCTTTCAATGTCTTTGAGCTCTTTTTCTAGAGTTTTAATCTTAGGATTAATATATTTTACAACAAGAGTAGCAATGTCTTTTTTTAGTTTATCAATGCTAGATAACTTTTGTTTATTTATATATATTTGTTTAAAAATCTCATAATTGAGTGTTATTGCTAGTATGTTTTTTTGCGTCTGTATCGAGTATTTTATATCAAGATCATCTTGTTCTTGAAATGATTTTTGTGCTTCCCCTGTAAATCATAACATTTTTTGTCGATTTTGATACGTTTTGTCTAACTCATTTTCTATATTTTCATTCTTTATTATTTGAGTTTTTTCCATTTGATCAAAAGCCTTTTTTTCTTCTTTTGTTACTCTTATTTTACTATCGTTATCCCTAGATAATTTCATTCTATTAATTTATAATAAAGCGTAAGTCAATAGTATTACTATTTAATATTATAAATCAAGTGTTTGCTGTTCATATTTGACAAGTGATGTATAAAAATGTAAAATTAAATAATACTTTACATAATAAAACTAAATTTTATGGGAGCTCATCATCTGGATCATAGTTCGTGAAAAGAAAAGATTGATATTACAACATCTTTTGTATTCAAAACTTGAGCTAGTATTTCTGAAGAAGTCTTTGAGCTTTTTGATGAAAAATTACCAAACCTAGTAGCTAAATACTGATCAAAATACTGATCAAAAATATTGAAAGAACTACCAACTCCCGTACAAATTCCCATAAAAAACTTCGCCGATTACATACAAAAACTACCAAATCCAGTAAAAAAATTATCTAAAAATGGTCTTTACTTTGGTCCCGACAAAAAAGTTCTCCTGATGTCAGATAAAGGTCTGGTTTTAAAGTCATTTGTGAATATTTACTCCTACTTTAAAGAGAAATGATTGAGTTCTCTTTTTTTATCCGATCCTTGAGCAGCACTCAGGGATTCGGAATTGATGAGTTTATTAAAGGAGTTACAAACAGATAATAAAAACCTTACTCCAGAACAAAAAGAATCTTTAACTAAAATAAAACAGGAAGCAACCGCTTTACGCTTCCTACTTTTTCCTCATGTCTTTTGATATCCTTGAGTAGATTTTGAATATGAAGACTCTTTTACTCCAACGAATCTAGAAAAAATTATAGGTACAAATGATCCCAAAAACTGTAATGTTGTTTTTGATCTTTTTACTAAAGATTCTGAATTAACAAGACCATATATGCCTTTGATAGAAGCATTGAAAAAAAATGAAAATGTCATCAAAACTAAAATTACCTATGGTGATGTCAAAAACCCTTGTTATAAGCCATTTGTAGTTCCAAATCCAATGATATATCTGCCAGTTAATTCTCTTAAACCTCTAACTTATCTTGATGCATCCGTAACACCACAATATGTAATGAAATATACAGTTCATGAATATGTCCACGCTGCAACATATCATGATGATTTTGAAAAGCTTGTAGAGTTAAGAGAGTTTAGATTATCTTATATGGATTATATCAACAAATCATGATTGGACAAAGATTATGCACAGAAAAATACGAACGAATTTGTCGCAGAATTTTATTCTGACTGAAATCTTCAAAATAAAGTTAAGCAATATGATAACTGAAAGACATTTAATACCTTTAAGTATATATTTGAAGATACGTTTTGATTGCCAGTTGTTGATCTTCCAGATCCTTGATATAGTACGTATGATATTATAAACTCTACTAAGTTACTTGAGTTGTTTCATACTTCCAAATAAGTTTCAATACTTCTAATACTAGTCAGTTTATTTTTTTTGTGTGAAGAGTATAACAAAAATAGTTGTCAGACACACAACAAGTACGAATAGACTTTCTCATCGAGCAATACGAAAATAGTTTCGTGATGAATATATAAACGTAATTGCAACTCACGCCAAAACGATTCACGTTATGATTACGAATCACAAAAAGTGTCATCGTTGTGACCAAAAATATATGTTCATGTATTGTATTGTTGCTCAATATCGATTGTATAGTTTGCGAATGTATGCATCTAGTGCTTGCGATTGTTGTACGCTGTACCAAAATACTGATAGCCCAAAAACGAATAATATACCAAATAACGTCAAAATTGCTTGAATAAAAGAGTTCGTTAATTCACTAATTGTATCAAACAATGCTCACGTATCTATAAATGTAATATGATTTCATATCTCTTGAACAATACGGTTTTGTATCACTTCTGCACGCTGTTTGTCTGTATCAACTGATAAGAAAAACGTTTTGGGTGCATCTTCAAATCACTCGCGTGGTAGTTGAATGAAAAAGAATGGTCATGGTGATGTACTACGTCATCTAATTCAAACAACTTTCAGTTCAAATGTCCTTCATATAATTGATATTCCGATTGTATCTCAAATACCAACTCATAAATCTTCAGCAAACTGTTCATCAAGCGACATCTCTCATATTCCAAGGTTAGTTGTTCATGCTACAATTGGGTCTGATGCCAATTCACTATCTGTTGTATTAAATTCTCTTGTAAAACGTCAACGTCATCAAAAACCTCAGCGTGCATTTTGTCATGAGAGTGTATTTCAAGAACCAAGTGTGTTCTCGTTTTCTGACGTAACTCCTTCTTTTTGATCTAGATATTGAGTCAAAGAAGTGTTATTTATTGTCTCTATTCTTGCGGCAATACGTCCATACAAAGTATATGATATTTCACTAGAAGCCTTTTTTTGCTCTTCTTCCAATATTTTTTCTATATTTGGGGCATTTTCTTTCAAAATATTGAGAGCAAATAGTCATGGTACGTCGTTTTGTGATTCTTCCAATGTTTTTTGAAAACTGAGTGATATTGATCATACAACAAGTAGCAAAATCATTGTGATTCACAAACTTGCGCTCAAAAGTCATGTCATATTTCAAGGTTTTACCAAGCGACGAACTCAGTCCATACGTGCAAAAGTATATGTACTTTTTTTGGAGTCAGCAATCTTTTTTTGCATTGTATACAAAGCATACATCACCCCTTGCCCCAATAACGCAATTCCTCAAATTACCAAGCACGTTCATATTCACCACAATATTCAATCGAGAGCATTTTCGTACATCAATCAATATACGCTAATCACTCATATTACTCCCAAAACCAAAAAAGAAGTTTTTTCTGACTTAGATCACGTTAGTGATTGTGATGCTTGTAATCATTGTAATACAGGCATATTCGCAAAATTGACGACATGTGGAATCAATGAAATTGCTACAAAAACTCATGAAATTATCAACGCTTTGATTACAGATCATGTGTCCAAAAAGAATCATTCAGTGATTTCTAACTGTCCCAGTTGTTCAAAAATTACATAACTGATTGCATATGCTGTCACAAACGAAAGTACACTTACAATTGCAAACCCTGATATAATAATTCAAAGTATATGTTTTTTGTTGATTCAAAATAAAGCCAATAATGTCCAATGTTTTTGCTCTCCTACAAAAAAACTATGAATCAAAAAATAAACAATTACTCAAACCAATAGCACGCTTGCAGCTATTATCAACCCCAAAAATCTATAAAAATCAGCTATTCTATCTTGGATAGATTCTGAACTACTTTCATAGTCATCGATGTCATATCCGTAGAATATTTCTTGTGATTTTATAAAGTCTTTGATGGGTTGAATATCTTCTTGTACTGTAGTTTTGATCGAAAGTTCATATCAAACTCTACTTCATAGTCCTACCAAGTCAGTTTGGATTATCTGATCGTATAATACCAAAATACTACGACCTTCATCAAGTGGATTTGCTGACATCGCTCAAGGTATCTCTTCAAATGCTCAACGAACTTCAAAGATATTGTCTCATAATTTGATCGTATTTTGATCTCATAGTATTGACAATAATCATTTGTCGACCAAAACTCACTTGTTTGCCAAAAGATCTATGTTTCGAGCTTTTTCTCAATCAAGAACGACTTCTCCATAATATGGATATCCTGTTTGTACTCAAATAACACTAAAACTTACTGTTTCACCAGATCAAGCAAGAGTCGAAAAAAAACTTACTTTTTGGTTGTATTGAGCGTCATATTGTGTTGTAATACTAGCTATTGCATCAAGCTGTGCTTGTGTTCGTCAGGTGTTGCTTTCTATACGTAGATCCGCACCCAATATGGGTTTTATCTCTGCAACGATACTTTGACGTACATTGTATACAAAACTTGTCACTCACATAAAAAACACCGATCACAAAAACAATCGAACAAAAAGTCAGACAAATTTTTTTCGTTTTTTTTGCAAAAGTGTATATCAAAGAGATTGTTTCATAATAATTCTATTTGACCTATAAAATTTAGATACTAGTAGTTTGTAGTCCATAATCTGCTACGCGATACACAATATCCGCATATTTTGCAGCCATAGTATCGTGTGAAATCATAACAATTGTATTTTTGGTTTCTTCGTGTAGTTCTTTCATCAATCACAAAATAGCATGTGCATTGGCATCATCCAAGCTTCATGTTGGTTCATCTGCCAATAATATTGGAGTTTTTGCAATAAAGGCTCTTGCAATCGCGACTCTTTGTTGTTCTCATCAACTCAATTGTTCAGGATATGCATTTATTTTCTCCGAAATTCATACTTTTTGCAAAATTGTTTTTACATCAAAATTTTGTTCCAATTTGTTTATATGCACTGGCAACAAAATATTCTCTTCTACCGTCAAATGTGGCAAAAGGTGAAACTGTTGAAAAACAAAAGAGATATTCTGACCCCTTCGTTGTGTTGCTTGTTGTTGCGTGAGGGTTTGTAGTTGCATATCATTGACTGCGATTGTTCATGTATCTGGTTTTTGTAACCCAGAAAGCAATTGCAATAGTGTAGATTTTCCACTTCCACTACGTCACATTATACAGACAAACGATCAAGATTCGACATGTCGGTTAAGGTCTTTATATATTGTAGTTGTATTCTCTGGACTTTTGTATGACTTATTGAGTTGTTTAATATCGATCATTGCAAAACAAAAAAGTAAATTTTATTATCGTTTCTATTTTATTTTTATTTTTTTTATTGAGTCACTATTCAGTTTTCTATCAAAAAGGTAGCTATATTATTAGCAATGATAGCATATCATTCTTTTTTTGGATGAATTCAATCTCCAAGATTAAGTTCTGGTATTGTTGCAACTCATTCCAAAAAGAACGGAAAGAAAAAAACATCTGTTTGTTCTGCAATACGAGGAAAAGCGTCACGAAAATCTCTTGTATAATCACTTCCCATGTTTGTTGGTACTTGCATACCTCACAAAACGACCGTCAGCTCTTTTTGTTTAAGTGTGTTGATGATAGCAACTATGTTGTCTTCCATCTGTTGTAAATCACGTCATTGCAGTCAATCGTTTGCTCAAATCACAAGCAGTGCAATATCTCATGCTTGGACTTGTTCCAATGATCGAGTGAGTCTATCTTTGAGTTGGGAAGCGGTATCTCAACTATTTCATCAGTTGATAATGACATAGATATATCATTGACGTTGCAAAATTGCTTGCAGTTGTGATGGATACGATTCTTCTGGTGGTAGTTGATATCATGCTGTGAGGCTATCTCAAAGTGCAACTATTTTTTTAGTTTGCGTTGTATCTGTATTGTTTTGTGTTTGTTCTGTTTGTCATGTTTGTGTTGTCGTATCGGGTTTTGGAGTTGATGAACATCAAACAAGCAGGATCCCAACCATACACAATGATAAAAAACGTAGCATTAGAGTTTATATAATAAATAAAAGTTTTTTTTATCCTCCTATTCTTTTTTTCCACAAAAAACACTCGTCTGCTCAATTTTTGAGACGTTTGCTTTTTCGTCTATATGGTTTACAAAAAATCGTACACCCATAAAATCAACTAATCCATCATCATTGTAATGGTCAGTTTTTTTCAAAAAACGTCGCCATTGTTGTATACAATTTGTAGAGGACGCTTTTTTCTGATGTTTCTTTCATAAGTCTTTTCCCATATGGAGGATTTGACACTCGATATGTTTGTTCTTTTATTTGAAGCTTTTTCATTTTATCGAGAGAATCACATTGTTCAAAAATAATAGTGTCTGACACTCACGCACGTTCTGCATTTGCTTGTGCTTTTCCCAAGACGTCAGGGTCTATATCTCGTCATTGTATGTCATAACTCTTGTCATAAATGGCATCTTTTGCTTCTTTGATAAGTTTGTCAAAAATATCTGCTTGATATGTTGGAAAATCTTGAAACGCAAAATGTCTATTGAGTCCTGGAGCGATATTGCGTCCTACCATAGCTGCTTCTATGAGCAATGTTCCAGATCAGCAAAACGGATCAACCAACGGAAATTTATGATTTCGTCATGACCAAATCAATGTTGCTGCAGCGAGGTTTTCTTTGAGAGGAGCTTCTCAAGCTTCAGTTCTATATCATCTATTGTGCAATCATGCTCCAGATGTGTTTATAAAGATTTGTACAAATGAACCCACCGCCGATACAAAAATTTCTAGTGGCTGTTTTGCACGATCAAATTGTATATCTTCTTGGTCAGGGTAAAGTTTTGAAAGTATAGCTTTGTGTGTGATTTTTTGTCAGGCTTTTCTACTATCAACCCAAGATTTTCTTGTCTCAATTTGGATAGTAAAAGGGTGTCAGGGCTTGAGTCGGTCAGACCATTCTATTTTTTTTACCATTTCAAACAAATCATCAAAATTATGAATTTTTTGGTCTGCAATACGAAGGTATATTTTGTTTGCAAGTCTTGAATGAATATTGACACGATACATGTCTTCAACAGATCATTCGATATATGTTCCAGTTCTAAACGAATTGTGAGTTCCATAATCTCATATTCTTTTTAGTTCGGTGCTAAGCATATTTGCCATTCAAAATGGACATGAAATTAATAACATTTGCAAATGGAATTGACATAGATAAAGTACGCTTAAGCTAAGTGGACGGTTACAACTGGGCTTAATCATATCAAGTTTATCTAATATTGGTACAATGGCAAGAAGAAAACGTTACAAGTATCTTACAAGTCAGTCTCATCCTCGTGTTATTGAGCATAAAGATGACCTCTATCGCACAATTGCTGGACATCGACGTTCGGATTTTTTTCAAAATACAAATCCATTGGTAGTTGAATTGGCATGTGGATATGGAGAATATACAACATGACTTGCAAAGATTTTTCCTGACACAAATTTTGTCTGAATCGATATCAAGTGAGATAGAATTTGGGCGTGAGCTCAAAAAATCGACGAATTTTGACTAAAAAATGCGTGATTTGTTCGTATGATAATTCACCATTTAGAAACTGTTTTTTCTCCGTGAGAAATAGATGATATTCGAATTGTTCATCCTGATCCAAGACCCAAAACAATAGACACTAAAAGAAGACTGACGTTTAAACGTTTTTTGGATATGTATTACAAACTTTTGTCAAAGACGTGAATCTTGAGGCTCAAAACTGATGATGCGGATCTGTTTGCATATTCTCTTCAAAGTATTCAAGAACATGGCAAACGAACCTTGCAATCTGTTACCCACGATTTGTATACTTCCCCTTTGCTGTCTGAGCATCATGGAATCATAACTCACTACGAGAAAAAGTTTGTCGCAGCTGGGAGAACAGTTCATTATGCTGTACGACAAAAAAACTAGAATGTATATGAGGATGTTGATGTGTTGTTTTTTTTGTCTTATTTTTCTCTATTCTTTATTTTTTTTAATTCTTTCATTATTTTTATTCATTTTTGCAGATATGCTGCATAAATTTCTTTATGATATTTGTGAGCTATTGCTTCAAAGATAGGCTCGATATTGCTATCTGTTTTGATGAGTATTTTTTCTTGTTCTGTCATATATTGAAAGAGCGTTTGATAACCAAATTTCATAACTGTAAAATGAGAGGCATACGTCAAATTACTATTGCTGTCAATAATACCGTCAGGCACAAATTCTTCTTCCAGAAAATTGATATTATGTTCTAGACAAAGAGTTATATATCACATAGCGTCGAGACTTGCTCTTTGTGTGTTTTTATAAGATTCATACTCAAATCATACTTCAACAACATTTGACAAAAATTCTTTCGCCTGATTGACTGTCATTGTTTCTCAATCTATATGCAAGGTTTGATTTGTTTTTGACTGTAGTATTTCAATATGCTTGTATAACAAACTATGTGTAAGTTCATTGTATGCTATTTTGTTGAGGAGTTTGTCATTGGAGGTTTGAGCTTTATTATATACTGCTTTGCTAACCAATGCACGTCAATCTATTTGAATACCAGGTCTATTCATGCTGACAATATATACTGGCACTGATGTGTCCAATGTATATCACTCAAAAAGTTTGTGAATAACGTCTATATCAGTTGAGAACACTATTTTGTCATCTATGGGCTTAAAGTAAATATCATCTATTCAATGTCTATCTATGATATATCATTTTTTTTCAAAAAAATTATTAAGATGTTCATACGAAAGTGGCACTCATATATCATGAAGATATGTCGTATATTGTTCAAGTAGTTCTGGATCTGCATAATCAAAAAATACTTCACATTCTTTTTTTGTGATAGAATGTGTTTTTGTTTTTTTATTGAGAATAAATGTATTTAATGCTATTACTTTTTTGTGATCAAATTCACTATCTAGATTCTCAGTTGTTTTTTTGTTGGATACTCAGTGTACTTTTGGAGTGCTTTGTTCTACTATAGGTAGTACTCTCTCGTATTGATCAATTTTTTTGTCTGAACTACAAGCAGCAAATAAGAGTAATTGTGAAAATAGTATAATATTTGATATAATTTTTTTTCTTGTTCATTCTTCTCATTTCAATTCTTCTCAAAGAAAGAGCTCTTTATTAAATCTCATTATATTATTGCTAAACTAAAAAAGTAATTTTATTATATTACTTTTGTCTAATATGTCAATTTTACTTATAAATATAACTATTTCTTAGTTTTGTGTAATCAAAAAAAAACCTCCTAAAGAAGGAGGCTAATCAGTACGTAGTACAAATAAACTAGACGTATCTGAATACAAAAAATTGACTAAATATATTACATAATATACTCCAAAATCGTATGTACCATTGCTCATGTTCATACTCATTTGATGCTATCATACGATCTTCTCATTTTGTCTCTTCACGATGTACCCGCTATATCACAATGAATTCGTTTGTTAGTATCTCCAACGAAGTTGCTCAAAAAGGCAGCTGCAGTAGATGCTCACATCATACCATCAAGAGATCCCACATTTGATAGATCTGCTACAGTTTTTGTAAGAGCTTGTGTGCAGTCTTTGTCGAGTGGTAATTGTCGTACTTTTTCATTTGTTTCATTGTCTCATATTTTTTTGATTGTATCGATGACTTTTTGATTGTATCATATAATACCTGTGTACATTTCACCTAGTGCTCTCACACATGCTCATGTCAAAGTAGCAAAATCAATAATCATACGTGGTGTATAGGTGTCAGATACATAAGAAAGCACATCTGCCAAAACCAATCTTCATTCTGCATCAGAGTGTTCTACAAAGACAGTTTTACCATTGCGTGCCGTTAAAACGTCTCCATTTCTGTATGCTAACGCATCTACCATATTTTCTGTTACTCATATTGCTCAGACAACACGCTTTTTGATTCAAAGTTTGTGAAGGGCTGACATTACTCCCAAAACAGTTGCTGCTCATCACATATCTCCATGCATGTCATTTGCATGCGGATATGGTTTCATATACATTCAACCATTATCATAACATAGTCATTTTCAAACCAAAACGAGTGGTGCTTCTTTTTCTGTTCATTTTGGTGCGTATTCCAAAGTAATCAAACGAGGTTCAAATGATGATCATTGACTTACAGCTAAGAAACATCACATTCCTTCCTTTTCAAGGTCTTTTTTTCCAAGAACATTAACACGTATACCGTGTCAGGTTCAAAATGTTTTTGTACAAAATTCTGTAAGGTAGTCTGGTGTTACAATATTTGCAGGTTTTGTTATCAGTTCTTTTGTAAGATTGATTCCATCAACGATTGCAACTAGGCTTTTGTGCTGTATTCATTCTACGTGTGTTGTAGTTTGAGTTGTGTCTGTTTTGAAGTACATGTGCGTATGGCTAGCCATCAGTGCACCTTTTTCGACAAAAAACCTTTGTTTTCTAGAAAGTGAGCTATCTGTGAGCAAAGTGATAGTAATATCATGAGATGGGAAGGTTTCTTGCTATATAGGAAATTCTAAAAACAAAAGTTGAAGAAAAAAGGTGATATTTTCAAAGTACAGAATATGTTGAGAGGTGTAATTTAAAGATGCTTTTCCTACTTTTTCTTTTTAAGTAACGAAAA